>Ga0209203_1000536_pt1 | contig 31868 bp, 30 predicted proteins | sample AD_UKC109_MetaG_FD_184423 | JGI IMG/M metagenome (GOLD analysis project Ga0209203, IMG submission 184423) | Active sludge microbial communities of municipal wastewater-treating anaerobic digesters from Hong Kong - AD_UKC109_MetaG (SPAdes)... | ecosystem: Engineered > Bioreactor > Anaerobic >... | reverse complement strand
TACAAAAGTATTATGCCCCAGGGACAGGCGATCGCCGTCGTCGAACTGGTCGACTGCCGACCAATGAAGCCGAAAGACGCCGATCTTTCTTTCGTCCCTTACTCCGAAGGTCTTTATTCCTGGATATTACGCGACGCGACGTCGATCGAACCTTTCGAAGTTTCTGGTAATATTGGAATCTTCCATTTAAAACAGAACCGAATCGTCTTTCGACATTTTTAAAAAGCGGGCGACGGGTTGCGCACCTGTCGCCCGTTCGTTATCTTTGCGTTATATTTTTACCGTTACAAAACGCGTCAAACATGGAAACGGCACTTATCGAAGAAATTCACGAACAGTTTACCTTCGACCTTTTCGAATCAGTCAGACAGGCGAACGACTTTACTTACCTGGAGAAATACCGGCCCGTCGGAGTAAAGGCCGAAGACTTTGTCGACCAGGTCGAAAAGTATCGGGTCTTTTATCCTGGTAATAACTTCGTTACCGAAAAACAGATCGGCGATATCTGTCGTAAATACGATCTGGTTCTGGGTTCCTTCCTGAACTTTACCGGAATTATACCGGTAAAAAATCGGCTGGAACTGAAACTGTTCAGACTTCGACCCGAAGACGAAAAGTTCGAAGACCCTTCGATTCCTGGCCGAATACTCCAGGCTTTGACAAGCAATAAACACGGCGTCGAAGGTACCCTTTCGACTTTCGAAGGGTCGACGTTAAGTCTTCGGTCTGGTTACATTCCTGGCGATATGGAAAAGCCGTTCGAACTGTTACCGATCGGCGATTCGTTTGTCCTGGTATCAGCGAACAGCGAACACGACGTTTACCGTCTGTTTTTGAAGATCGACATTTTCGGTTCCGAATGGCTGGTCGATATGGGCCTGGCGTCAATTAAAGACGGTCTGGTCTGGGTCGAATGGAAGGTCGGTCGGGAAGAACGCGGCCTGGTACATAAATTCGAAGTTTCGCTTACGATACCGACTTCGACGATTACCAGGTCGACGGCGTTTAATCTGTCGTCGAACGTATGTCCTTCGGTCGTCGCGCCTGGCACAATGTTTGAACGATATAAAGGCGCTGTCGAAGTCGTCGATTATCGTCTTCGATTTAAACCAGGTCTGGTTCCTGGCGACCCGAAGTCCTTCGTTCATATCGACGACCCGATAATTTTACAGCCGGTACCGTTCGGGTACCTTGTCGTTACAAAATGGGGTAAAGAATCAAATATCGGAGAAATCCAGAACGCAAAAACGAATTGAAAGCCCGCCCGACTTGTCTTCCTACCCTCCAGACAGTCGGGCAATTTTTTTTATTATGGGACAATGGCCTTTAAATAACAAGGGCCTTTGGCAGTCGCTTACACCTGGGCAGAAATGGGCCGCGATTCTGGGCGCTCCGATTATGTTTTTAATGTTAAGACAGTATTCCGAACTTACTTCTTATGTCGGTAATAAAGTCGTCGAAGTCGTCCTGTTATTCGCTGGGTTTTTCCTGGTACCCTGGGTTTACGCTGCCGGGCTCGGTCTGGTTCTTGCTGTTATTATTGAAGTCCTTTTTTACAGAAATCGACGTCGATAAAATGAGAATAAACGTAAAGCCCCAGGTCGGGTTCCAGGAAAAGGCGACGGACTGTCCGGCGGATATCGCGATTATCGGAGGTTCGGCCGGTTGCGGGAAAACGTTCTGTTTACTTTACGAACCCTTGAAATACGTCGTCGACCCGACGCCGAACTTTAAAGGGATTATCTTTCGGCGGGAAGCGGTACAAATCAAAACGACCGGCGGTCTTTGGGATCAGGCGAAAAGTCTGTTTCGGAAACTCCAGCCCGGGTTCCGTCCGACGCCCTTCGGAGGAAACCAATACTTTAAATTTTCCTTCCCGACCGGCTTCGATTTACAGCTGGCGCACCTTCACAAAGAAGACGACGTTTACGGTTACCAGGGGGCCGAAATTCCGTATATCGCTTTCGATGAACTGACGCACTTCACCGAAGAACAGTTCTTTTATATGTTATCCAGGAACCGATCGGGCGACTGTCTGGTCGAACCATACGTCCGCGCTTCGACGAATCCGCAGGGCGAAGGCTGGGTTAAGCGACTTATTTCGCCCTGGATATACCCAGACGATTATCCAGTCGAAATTCTTCGCGGCGCTCCGATTCCTGAAATGCAGGGCGTCGTTTTGTACATGGCGAGAATCGATAATCGGGTCGTTATGGCCGAAACTCCAGAACAGATTCTGACGTCCTTACCGGCCCAGGTCGCGGCCCAACTTTTACCAGGGGCGATTCGATCGATAACCTTCGTCGCTGGGAAACTGTTCGAAAATCAGGTTCTTTTAAAATCGAACCCTGGGTACCTGGGCAACCTTTTAGGACTTACCGAAACAGAACGCGCCCAACTTTTAGACGGTCGTTGGATTAACTTGGATAACGACGCGTTTCGACTTTACACGAACCAGGCGATCGGCGATATTTTTTCGAACGACTTCGTCAGGAAAACCGGCGTTCGATATATTACGGCAGATATCGCCCTGGAGGGTACCGACAAATTCGTAATTATTGTCTGGGACGGCTGGGTTATTGTCGAAATCAGGGTCTTCGATAAGTCCCTGGGCGACCAGGTCGTCGCGGAAATAAAACGCGCTGCCGCGGACTGGTCGGTTCCTGTTCGACGTATCGCTTTCGATTCTGGAGGCGTCGGCGCGTACTTAAAAGGATTCCTTCGGACAGCTTATCCGTTCGTCGGAGGCGGGGCGCCGATCGCTGAACAGAAAGTTACCAAAATACACGGCGAAAAGACAGCGACAAACCGGCCCCAGTATTTGAACCTTCGCGCCCAGGCGTATTTTTTACTTCGCGATAAAATCGAAAACTGTTCGATCTTTGCCGAAGACGTAACGTACCAGACGGAAATCGAACAGGAACTTCGGGCGATCAGGAAACCCGAAACCAATACCGACGGGAAACTTCGGATTATACCAAAGGAACAAATAAGGAAAGCGATCGGTCGAAGTCCAGACTTCGCGGACGCGATATCGATTCGCCCGATCTTTGATATCTTACCTAAAATCGAAATTCCGACCCGACGGGTCGCCTCACTTTAAACGATTTATTTATGTTATTACTGACACAAACAAAAGCCCTTTACGCGGCCTTTCGGTCTGAACGATCAGCGACCGACGTCGCGGTTCTCCAGTTACGCGAATTTCTTACAAACCAGTTCGGCCACGACGGGACGAAAGCCTGGAAGGAAGTCGACGAACAGACCCACACACGACAGAAACAAAAGCCTGGAGAACGTTCGCTTCGTCGGTTTCAGCACCCTTTGGCGACCAGACAGGTCGCAGCGTCCCAGGTAAAACAGGGACAACCGATACCGGTTACAGAAATCACAGAACGAACAGTCGGAGAACAGAACGTCGGACCGACGGTCGTTAACGAAGCGGGCGTTCGTCAGGAAGACGGGTCGGTTACACCTTTGCAGGAATACCGCCAGAATCTTCCAGACGAACCAATTACCGAAGAACAGGCGAACGTTTCTTCGAATCCTTCCGACGTCCCTGGAGGGGGCGACGCGCCGGGAAAGTCCGAAGTATCGGAAGGGGATTCGAACGAAAACCTACCGTCGACCTCAACAAACTTGCCGGAGGTTGTTGCGGATAATCTTCTTATCGATCTGCAGGAAGTCGCGAAAGTCAAAGCGAAGACAGCGGCCGGTAAGTATTCACGCGACCAACTTGTCGCGACCCTTAAAAATTATAATATCGCTTATAAGGAAGACGGCAGTAACACACAACTTGCCGCGAACCTTATCAGTTACGCGAACCAAAACGTCGATTAAATGTATCAGGGCACTTTAAAGAAGCCGGACGGGTCGGTTCTGGCGAAATTCGATATTCCTTCGAACTTGTCAGAACTGCCCCTTAACCGGTTTATCGACTTCCTGGTCGAATGTCGGAAGATGGACGAAGACGCGGATAACGTCGCCGAATATGTAACGAAAGCGGTCGCCGAATTTACTGGGTACCCGTTCGAACAGATGGTCGTCGCCCAGTACGAAACGTTTTCGGAACCTGGCCTTATCGATTCGATCGCGAAGATTTTCGCACACGCTTTAAAACTGTTATCGAAGGCGAAGGGTACCTTACTTACTCCAGAACAGGCGGTCTTTAATTACAAAGGCGAAAAGTTCAGGATTCCGGTAATACTCCAGTCGGCGGTAAAAGGGGAAACGATTCTTCCAGGACTTTCGGCGATCGAAGTTATCGAAGTCGCGGAGGTTCACAGATTCAAAAAACAGGTTACCGAAAACCAGGCAGACCCAGACGGAAGACTTCGTCGAAGGATTAACAAAGTTATCGAAGAACAGGCGGCCGGTACCGGTATGCTGGGCGACCTTTCTTCGCACTTCGATAAGATCAAAACGCTGGAACTTGAAAAGGCCGGCGACCCGAACGGTTCCCTTATTTATTCGACGTATCTTAAAACGCTGGCAATACTGGCCCGAAAGGACGGCGAAAACCTTCCTTTTAAAGATTCGGAACGGGAAGCCTGGATTCAGAACCGGGCGTCTTTCTTTTCCGAAATCGACGCCGCGACAGCGTTAAACGTAGATTTTTTTTTGAGCAGTATTTTGCGGAACTCCGAAAACGTAATGCCTGTCGCTGGTTTTTTGAGCCTCCAAAGTTTCGCAGCCGTGGCGGCGACCCAGTTAAAGAAAGGGAAGCGTTCGAAAGGTCGATCGCGCACACGGAAGAAACGTTTAAAAAGGTCGGCTGGCGGCAAATGACTGTTGCGTTACTTTCGAAGGGCTGGTTCGATTCTCCAGATATGTCTGCGCTGGAATCAGTTTATCGGGCTACCTTTGAAGACGCGGTTCGTTTATTATCAATCGAAAAGGCTTCGTTATGAATTTACAAATAACTGATTATTACCGGGTTCTTCGCGACGCTGTCCGATATTACCCAGTTGCGAATCCGGTTCGACCCTGTTCGCAACTCCAGACCTTTCGTCTTTTACAGCGTGACCCGCGACAGAATTCGGAAGTCGGAACCGATACCCTGGGCGTAATTCCTACCGATAAGAATACGCCGTTCTTTTATTCCCGTTCCTGGGAACTGTCGAAATTCGACGCGAATCAAATACGGTACCAGTACCCAGTTTTGACAGCGTTCGAAATCGCGAACGACGCGGACGGCGCGATCTTCCAGGGGAATATCAGTCGAACGTATTTACTGGAGCTTTCTGTTTTAGATACATTCCTGGGCGATAAAGCGAAAGACGCGCCCCAGTCCTGCGCCGGTCGTCCTATAAACCAAATTTATTTAGATACTGAACAGTTACTGGATTCGGTTCTTAAATACCTGGGCGGAATTGTAACAGCGACGACAGACGTCGACCCTGTCGAAAAGATTTACTTCCTTCCTTTTCTGGGGTATGCAAAGGCCCAGGCCCAGATCGCCAGTTATTCGGTAAAGACTTACCCAGGTACGGTTCTTGCGGGCGATAATAAGGCCCTTCGTTTTATACGGGTCGAATACCCGGCGAAAAACATTTACGGGACGAAGGTTCAGATAAAAATTAAGGTTCAAAATTGCCCGACTGTCGACTTCGCGAACGACGCCCTTTCCCTGGGTTCGATCGGATTCGAAAGCGGGTGCAAAAACTGTTAAGATGCCGAATAAAAAGTCGAATAAAAACCCGAATAAAAACCCGGACGGAATCGTCGCGATTTTTACGATTGACCCTTCCGATATTCGAAACGTCGTCGTTAAAGACGGGGTTATCGTAAAGTTAAAAATGAAGCGACGCGGCACTTATCAGGGAAAATATTATTCACGTCCAATTTTAAAAGATTCTTTAGAATGAAAAACTTTACCTGGCGGTTTCTTCGGTTTCCGTCTTTCTGGCTTTACCTGGCGCTGGCTGGCGCTGTTTTTACATTTTCCCTTTGTACTGACACCGGACAGAACGCGATCGACAGCCCTGGAGTAAGCCAGACGGTCGTCGATACCTTCCAGAACTGGAGCTGTTTAACGATCGACGAACCGTCCGATCTTCGTCGCGCTGTCGGCGCGAAGGGTAAATTCTGGCCGACCGGTTATGTTTTTAAGATCGGGTTTGTCGGCCCGACGACGGTCGAACTTATCAGTCAAACGAAGAAGTACGCCCAGGACTGGACGAATTACGCGAACGTCGAATTCACTTACCCAGCGTCGGGGCCTTACGATATCCGAATTTCGTTTTATCCGTCGTCTGGCGCCTGGTCTTATGTCGGTACGGACTGTAAATCGATCGCCCAAAGTAAGGCGACGATGAACCTGGGCTGGATGGGACGCGACGTCGTCCAGCATGAATTCGGTCACGCGCTGGGCCTTTACCACGAACACCAAAACCCGGAAGGGGGTATTTGCTGGAATGAAGCCCAGGTTATCCGGGACTTATCCGGCCCGCCGAACAACTGGTCGACGTCGACGATTCGATCGAATGTCTTAAACAAGTTTTCGCCCGCCGCAGTAATAACGACAGCTTTCGATCGGTCTTCGGTTATGTGTTATCCGATACCGTCGTCCTGGACTTGTAATAACGTCGCGATTCCTGGCGGGAAACAGATATCGACATTCGACGCCGACTTTATCGCGATCAGGTACCCAGGAAAGCAGGTCGAACAGGATTCGACGTTAAAAATATCGTCCGAACAAGTCGACCAGATAATTCGCTTACTGGAGGCCCGACGGGTCGAATCCGATACCTTTAACGCCAGACTTTTAAGGTCTGAACAAATTGTTCGGGGAATCCTGCAGAAATGAATTTAAAGGAAGTCGTTACGGATATTATGTCCGAATTTCGGACAGCGTTACGGTCTGAACTGGGTCGTCAGGGCCACGTTTTGACCGGTAAACTGTCCGATTCGATCGACTTCGAAGTTTCCGCCGATGGTACTTCCGTCGTCGGTCGAATGTATTTTGAAGATTACGGTATTTACGTCGAAACCGGCGTTACTGCCGACCGGATTCCCTTCGGCGGTCGTTCTGGTAAAGGAGGAACGTCGCAATATATCCAGGGCTTAATTACTTTCTGGGAAGATCGCGGCCTTTCGGGGCGGGAAGCGATCGGGGCCGCGTTCGCGACAGCGAATAAACACGCCCGGGAAGGTATGCCGACCCGTTCCAGTTTAAGGTTTTCACAGACTGGAGAACGAACCGGATTCGTCCGCACCGTTCTGGAGGAACAAAGTAAACCGATCGCCGATAAGCTTTTCGAAAAGTACGGCGACCTGTTCGTCCTGGATATACAAAGCGCACTTTCTGAATACGATAATATAAAATTCGCGGCGTGAAACTTTTATTCGAACTTGTCGTCCAGGACGCAAACGTCGGGGCAAAATTAGCGGTTCTCCGATCTGAACTTCGGGAAATAAACACCGAATTACGAAAGGTCGACCAGGATTCGAAGGCGTTCGAATCACTATCGGAAGAAGCGGCGGCGACGCGAATCGAAATCGACAAGCTTACCGAACAACAAAAAGCGTTAAACAAGGAATTCAAGGCTGCCCAGGTTCCGGCCGATTCCCTGGCTGGTCTTCGTCTGGAGTATTCGAAACTTGTCGTCGAAATATCCAAATTATCGAAAGCGGAACGGGAATCCGACGTCGGCAAAACCCTGATAAAAAACGCTGCCGGGCTGAAAGAAGAAATTTCAGCCATGGAACAGGAAGTCGGGAATTTTACCGGGTCTGTCGGGAATTATAAGAATTCGATCGTATCAGCGGCCGACGCGCTGGGAAGTTTCGGGGGAACCCTGGGCGAACAGGCCGGAATCCTTAACACGGCGATAAACCTTTTCGAACAGGGTAAAACGTCGCTTGGTAATTTCGGTAACGCTGCCCGGGAAGGGTTCCAGTCATTTAAGGACGGGGTCGCGTCGTTCAAAGATTACCTTACCGCGTCGAAGGATTTAAAGAAAGCGAACGAAGACGTCGCGGAATCAGGAATCGAAGCCGCGACAGCGACCGAAGCGACCGGGAAAGCCGGACAGGTAGCGGGCGAAGGAATGAAGGCTGGAGCGAAGGGCGCCCAGTTATTCAGCGCGGCGGGTACTGTCCTTAAAGCGGTACTGGCTGCACTGGGTATCGGACTTATTATCGCGGCGATCGTCGGACTGATCGCGGTCTTCCAAAGGTTCGCCCCGATCGTCGGCTTCGTCGAACAGGCTGTCGCCGGGCTTTCGGCTGTTTTCGACGTTCTGGTAAGTCGCGTCGCCCAGGTCGTCGCGGTTTTCGGGCGTTTGTTTAGCGGGGAAATAGGTCTGTCCGAAGCGTTCGACGAAGTCGGCGAAGCTGTCGACGGTATGGGTTCCCAAATGATCGAAGCAGCGAAGAACGCGGCCCAGTTAAAAAAGGAAATGCAAGAACTGGAATACGCCCAGAAAGACTTTACCCTTACGACAGCACGCGCCGAAGTCGCTGTTCAAAAGTTATCTGTCGCGCTCAAAGACAGAACCAGGTCGGATTCTGAACGTCTTAAAATAGCGGCACAAATAACGAAGATCGAAACCGAAAACCTGGCAGAACGAACCGCCTTAATCGATAAGGAACTGGATATCGAACGTCGTAAATTACTTCTTACCGGACAGATTACCGAAGAACAGGCGAACCAGATCGCCCAGGGTAACTTCGATCTGGCCCGACAACTGGAAGACGAATACAAACTTACGGCAGACCAGGCCGATCGGATTCGCGAATTACTGGTCGAACGGGTTCGGGCCGAAGGCGATTCGGCGACATTATTGGAACGGGTACAAAACCGGAAAAACGAAATTTACGACGAAGCGGGTCGTCGGAGGGAAGCAGCCGAACAGAAAGCGCAAGCGGCAGCCGAAAAGGAAGCCCGCGCCCTGGAAGCCCAGATCGGACGGATTCGCGAATTACAAAAGTCGATTCGCGAACTGGACGCGTCGACCCTTACCAGCGACTTCGACCGGAAGGAAACCGAACTGGAAAACAAACGTCTGGACGCTTTGGATAAAGTCGCGAAGGCCCGCGAAACCCTCCAGAAAAAGATCGCCGACCAGGGGGGCGTCGCGACAACTGCCGACGCCGAAGAACTTCGTCTTATCGAAGAACAAACGGCGTCAATAATCGCGGCTTACGATATACAGATTCGCGAAGTTCGCGATCAAAGACAGACAGCGATCGAAGAACAAAAACGGGAACTGGAAGACTTATTCCAGGAAGTTAAACTTTTGGCAGATCGTAACGCCCAGGCCCTTGCCCAGACCGAAGTCGAAATCGCGAATACCGACTTTACCAGACAACAGACCGAACTTACCCAGGTACTGAAAGACCGGAAACTGGAGCTTACGAAACAACTGGAAGAAGGGGTTATTTCCCAGCGACAGTTCGACGAAGCGTTTACGACAGAACAGGAATCCTTTAACGTTCGTACTTTGACGCTGGAGCGTGAACGGGCCGAAAAGGTAACAGCGATCGCCGAAGAACTGGCCCAGACCAGAATCGAAGTCGCGAAGTCTGAACTTAACGCCCGTATCGCGACGATCGAAGAAACGACCAGACAGGAAATCGAAGCGGCAAGGGAGCAAGCCCAGCAAACCGGCGAAGACCCGTCGGTTCGTATCGCTGAACTTAGGAAGAAGGCGATCGAAGAACGAAAAGCCGCTGAACTTGAATACCAGGACGCGGTAAGACAGACGGTCGACCAGACCGAACAAATCCAGATCGACGCGCTTAATCGCGTAAACGACGCCGACCAGAAAGTCCACGAAGACAAACTGGCCCGACTGAAAGAAGAAGAAGAACTTCGGAAGGAAATCGGCGAAGCGGCTCTGGAGGCTGCCGGAACGATCGCTGGCGCTATTTTCGAAATTCAGCGAAACAGTATCGACCGGGAACGGGACGAACAAATTCAGGCGCTGGACGAAGAAACGGAACGGAAAAGGGAGAAAGCGGCCGGCGACGCTGACGAACTGGCGAAGATCGACGCGGCATACCAGAAACGGAAGGAGGCGATCGAACTGGACGCGGCGAAAAAGAAGAAGCGAATCGCGATCGTCGAAGCGGTTATTAACACGGCTTTGGCTATTACGAAGGCGCTTACGGGCGCGATTCCGCCCCTGTCGTTTGTACTTGCCGCGCTTGCCGCTGTCGCTGGCGCTGCCCAGATCGCGGTTATCAATAGTCAGAAATTCGCCCAGGGGGGCGCGCTTCGTCTTCGTTCTGGAGTATTTGGCGGACGTCCGCACAGTCAGGGAGGAACGAAAGGGGTCTTCGACGATGGCACCCAGGTCGAAGTCGAAGAAGACGAAATTTTTGTTATCCTGAACAAAAGAGCATCGAAGAAAATCCGACAGTTATCCGAATTCAATTACTTACACGGCGGACGGAAGTTCGAATCGGGCGGAACGCTGGACTTTACGCCCCAGGTCGGAGCCCCAGGCGAAGCGGGCGGCACAGTTTTGGCGATTACGACCGAAGCGTCGTTTACCGACGACCAGGTCGACGCGTTCGCGACAGCTGTCGCCGATAAGACTTCGGCGAAAACAGGTTCGGCGGTCGTCGCCGGTCTGGACGACAGAAACAGAACGGCCGAAAGGGAAGCGGCCCTGGAAACTTCCCGCGAAGTATGATAAAAAGAAGATTCGCGCAAAAACCGATCGACGCGCTTTTAAGGACGATCGAAAAACTTAACGAAGTAAAGACCGGTAAACCGGCGTTCGCGAAGGCCCAGCCGGTCTTCGTACTGGGTATCGGTTACACGAAGGACGAAGACGAATACGGGGTAACCGAATCGTATTTACTTCCCTTTACTTTGGTTCAAATTTACACGCCGAAAAGTTCGACAGAATGATAACTTTAACAGAACAGCCCGACGGAATGGTCGATCTTTTGGACGATCAAAAACCGCCGGTTCCTTTGTCCGATTGTGTTCGGTATTGTCTCCAGCCTGACGTCGCCGACGCGATCAGTACGCCCGGGGCGTTCGCGACCGTCGTCTTTGTCTTCCCGACGACGTGTACGGTACCCAGCGACGGGACGACGTTCAAAATTTGGGGTTACGATTTTACGATCGATTCGTCTTCGGACTTTTCGTCGTCGTCGTTTAAGGTCGATACGATCGGCCTTCTTACGATTTTGAACTTTTCGAATATGATTTACGCGAATATTTTCTTTAATCGGGCGGTAACGATCAGTTTCCAGGTCGTCGGTTCTGATTACGAAATAACGCTTACCTGGAACGAATGTCGCGAACAGCCCAGGTTCAGTTCGGAAGATATGGTTCTGGACGTCTTTACGACGATCGGAGGTTCCGCCACGCCTACGAACGGAACGTCGCCGGTTTACGTTGACGGGTTTCGAATTATAACCAGGGGTTACGTTCTGAAAGACGCGACGTATTCGGGTTCGGCCCTGGGGCCTTTCGTCGGTCTGGAATCCGAAAAACAATGCACGACAGTCGGCGAAACCTGCGTCGTTATGAACGACGATTATTCGGAAGAACTTTATACACCCCTTCCCGATCTTACTTCGACGGCGTTTATCGATACGATTACCCTGGGCCGTTCAATGATGAAGCTTTTCGTTTTAGAATATGGCTGGACGTATCGCGAAAATTGTATCGCGAAAAGCGGTACGATCGTTCGTTCTAAAATGGGCCTTATATTAAACGCCGCTTTCCCTATCGAAGACCCGTTCCAGATACGTCGTTACTGGTACGGCCACCCCGACGGATTCCCGAACGGACTTACTTACGCCGAATTTTTAACGTACCAGCCGAAGGAAACGAAAGTTCGAACGGATTCCTTCGTCTGGCTCTGGATGCTGAACAGCTGGCAGGAAGATTTTGGGCAATATTCGTTAAAGGCCCGATTCGTTACTTATAACCTGGACGGAACGGTCGGGACGATTTATAACTTTATCGTTAACGACGGGGTATCGGACGCACATTCCTGGCACCAGCCTGTTAATTTCAACGTATCGCCGTCCTTCCTGGTCGACCAGTTCGCGGTCGATCTTACGACGATTTTAAAGTACGAAGTTCAGGTCGTCGGGGTTAATACCGCAGACCCAAACGACATTTACTTTAATGCGACCGAATATATCGGGTTCGTTCCTGTTATGGCTTGCGAATCACATACCGACCTTTACTTCCTTAATTCTCCCGGCGGTATCGATACCTTCGACGTTCAGATCGATAAGATCGAAGTCGTCCAGGACGGGAACGAAGTACAAATCGGAATACCTTGCGGAACTGATCGCTCCGATCGGGCGAAGTACGGCGGTCGAACCCTGGTAAGTCTTCGGAGTTATACAAAATACACGCTTTCGGCGGAACTCCAGCGAACAGACGCGAACCGTCGCTGGCTTACCGATCTTCGGAAGTCTCCGCAAAGGTGGATAAAGGTTACCGACGACGACGGTCAGCCACTGGCAAAAAAAATCATCATTTCACCCGGCGCGATAAAGGTTAACGAAGTCGGCGTCGGAATTAAAATCGAATTGGAAGCTTATTCGCAGGACATACCGGCGCAATCCAGTTCCGAAAAACGTTTACAGGCATGAAAAAACAAATCCTTTACCTGGTATTTTTCGCCGGGCTTTTAACGCTTGGCTGTCACAAACAACCGAAGCCGTCTTTCCTGGGAAAATGGGAAACGGTAACGACTGTCGGTTTTAAATGGGAATACGATATTTCGTCGAATACGAACTGTCGAAAACTTCCTGAATATTTCGGGGAAACCCTTTTCTGTTATCCTTACGATATCGGCGACGATAATACGTTCGTCGTACACACTCCAGAACCGGAAGTCTGGGAATTTAATTTCGTTGACGACTGCGGCGACGTGGCCGACGTATGGGTAACACTTCCCGACGGGGAAAAGCAACAGTTTATTTTAAAGCGTATTGAATGAACGCCGATAATATCGAAATTCAGGTTACCAATTTACCGCCGGAGGTTTCGGCGCGTTTTGAAGGAAAGACGACGGTCGATTTAGACCTTCCTGTCGACTTTTCGCTTCGTCTATCGAAGGACGTTTTATCGCTGTCTGTCCTGGGAAAGATAAAGGTCGAAGGAATCCTGGGCTTCGGTCTTCCTTATACCGATACGAATAACATTGTATTCGGAGCGTACAAAACGCCGCTTACCCTGGATAACAGAACGGTATTTTATACCGTCCAGGTAAAAGTCGACGGTCACGGCCTCCAGTTCGATCGCCTCCAGATAAAAGGTCGGGACGACAAAAAATCCGAATGGGAAGTCGAACTTTCCCGTCGGCCCGATCACTGGGTCGAACTGTCGTCCCAGTTAAAGACGAACGAACTGGACTTCGGGTCGTTCACAATGTCAAAGACGGCGATAATCGGAAACTGGACGACGCCCGCTTACGAAGGCGATTACACCGACCCGAATACCGGACAAAGGCCCTATTACTGGCCCCTGGTCGATTATGGGGGCTGGGTCGATCTGTCGGAGGCGCCCCAGGGTTCGATCGGACGATTTAAGGCGGTCGCGGTCGAAGACTTCCGACCCTGGCTTTCTTGGATTTATATTCTTCGCGCTGGGTTCTGTCGAATCGGTTGGAACTTGGAATCGGTACTGTTCGACCTGGACGACATTCGTCGTCTTTGGGTTTACGACCTTCGACCGGATTACTTTATCGCTTCAAATCGCGGCGGTCGGGTTATCGGTCGAAATTATACGCAATACGAATGGCTGCCGAATATCGGGGGGGCTGACTTCCTTCGGTTTACCGATCTGGCGTTCGGTCTTACCGGTACACATATTACCGTCGCCGGTAAAACTTATTGCGGACTTCGTAACGTAACAGGGGTCGCGCTCAAATATAAATTTTACCTTAAAGGCGACTTTTTTAACGATCGTCCGAATCCCTTCCCGGCCTGGTTTTCGATTATGGAACTGGAGCAAAACGGGGCAGATTACGATTTTACGGGCGAACAGATATCGGAAGACGCCTTTCTGGTACAATTCGACGCAAACGAAACCCAGTCGGTAACATACGAAGAAACGGTTACCCTTAAACCTGGACAGATCGGCGTCGTTCATATCAATGTTTTACCGACGTCAGGATTCAAGGTCGAACCGGGTCTTTACTTTACAGTTACTCCGGCGAACGATTCCCTTTTTACCGACGATATCGTAACCGTTTCGGAATGTGTTTCCGACGATATGTCGATTCTGGACTGGTTAAAAGCGTTTTTGCACCTGGTAAACGGTCGGTTAAATACTGACTGGGAAACGAAGACAGTTACGATTTACCCGAATAAAACGTCGAAACTTTGGTCTGGAACAGCCCCTGGATTCCTTCTTCGGGAATCGCCGATCGTTGACCTGGAAGACCTGGTCGTTCCTGGTTCGATTCAGACGAAACCAATACGTCCGAACCTTAAAAGATATACGCGGTTTCAGTTCAAAGACACGACGGACGCTTATATCAAAAGCCTTAATTTACTGGAGCCAGCGCACAGTCGGACGCTATTAAACAGCGTCGACTTTCCGAACGGTATCGAAGAAATAAAGAACCCGTTTATCGAACCGACGCTGGAGGGGGTACCGTCAGACATAGCAAGCGGGGCCGGAAGTCGAAACCCCTTACCATATTTGCCCCGTCTTTGGGATAATACCGAAGGGAATCGTTCTTTCAACCTGGGAAAAAGGGTTCTTTACGCATACGACCCAGTTCAACAGATAAACCCGGCGCCGATTACGTCCGCCAGTGTTTATTCGACATTCTTTTTTGATTATCCGCCGAACCCTGGAGGGGACGGACTTGTCGAAGAATTTGGTTACGCTTCAAACCTTCCGACCCGCGAATTAACTCCGACGCCGACGGTTACGCCGTACTTCGTTTTCGGGTCGACAGGCGTCGATCTTTTTACCGTCTTTTATCTTGGTTATACGCAGGACAACCGTAACGGGAATACCGTCGATCTTCTTCTTCGTATGAAAACGAAGGATTACTTTTCTTACGACTTCCGAAATCTTTACCGGTTCAGACTTCGCGGAATTCCGATCGTCGCGCCGATGCAAGCGGTAAGGGACTTCGCGGCCGGGAATTCTGATCTTCCGACGCCGGTTACGTTCTTCGTCGAACCGTCGGAAACGGACTGTTGCGATCTTCCTTGCGGTTGTCAGTTTAAAACGTGTGAATATTATCAGGATTTAGGGTATAACGTTCGACAGTCGACTTTAAATTCCTGGTTAATATCTTCCTTCGTCGTCGATGGTATCGAACAACTTACCGCGCCGGTCGCGTTGGGACTGATTAAGATAATCGATATCGGGGGGAAACCATACGTTACGAACCTGGTCGACGTGCTGAACGGTATCGGCGCGCCGTATTTTTCTTTTTCGTATTCGACCAGGGTTCACCCAGAAAAGGGACTTCGGTACTTTAAAATTAAAAATCTGGCTTGCGTTCCGTTTTCGATTACGATTACCGTCGGAGGTTCGGAAGGTTATATTTATACCCAGGACAGCCAGCAACAGGCAATTTTCCAGGCCGGGTTCGACGATATGGGTTACGGTTCTTCGTTTACCGGCGTTCCTGAAAATTGTGTTCCGACAACCGAATATTAAAACCGTTTACAATGTCGACCGACGATCAGATAAAAGACTTATTCGAAAGGTTTAAAGCCCTTCACCCAGGTAATAACGAAGCGTTCGACCCGACCCTGGACAACCTTCGACGCTGGAACTGGGCGATCAGGGAAGCCGACAGGCGGAATTCGGTCGAATACGAAAAGTTCGGCGATATCGACCCGAACCTGGTAGCGTCCGCCCAGGCACTGGCAGAAAGTCGGGCGTCCAGGACGTTCGGTCGGCTGCCCCAGTACATACGAACGAAATTCGAAGAACTGGCGTCCTTCTTCCCTGGTCGCGACGTTTACGCGACAGGAAGTCGGGTAACGGGGGAATATGTCGACCCGACGTCGGGCGCGAAGATTCGTCGTATGCGACAGGTATTACGAAAGAAGGAAGTCGTCGAAAGCGATTACGATATTATCGTCGACCCTTTACCGAAAGGTAAGATCGCGGATATCCGAAAAGGGTTACCGCCCTGGGCCGACCTGGTAATTAACCCGTTACCGGACGAACCGAAAATTTTAATTCCAATGTGGGACTTTTCAAAATTGCCGGAAGATAAACACGCCGAAGTTATTGATCTGTTCGAACGTCGTTCCTGGGGCCAACTTATGGCGATACACAACGAACACCAACTTTCAAGGGAATTTTATTGCTGCGAAACAGACGCGGTTCGTCGCTGGTTTACCTGGGGCATCGAAAACGGACATATCAAAAAACCGAATGAAGATAAGAAAGAACAGGGTTAAACGATGGATTCAGACAAGTATCGAAATTTGTTCCCTGGTTTCTGCAGAATCTTTTAAAACTGATATCGAAACCGGGAACGTCGTCTTACTTTGTCCTTCGGAAGTTATCGACCTTTTACGAAGGAAATCGTTACTTACGGAAGTAACCGGTAAGACTTACTTCGAATACCAGGGGGCCTTCGGCATAACTTTTGTCGAAGTTCGAAAAGACCAGAAAGAAAGAATCGGGTTATTCCTGGAGAAAAAGGCCGAATAAATGGAAGATAAACGCACGAAGGAAGAACGTTTTCGGGAACGTTACGAACTTATGACCTTACGACTGGCGCGGCATTTGAAAATGTCGACGGTCGAAAAGTACGAAGACCTTCCGAAGTCTGTAAAAGATACTTTTTGTCGATGGAAGTATAACGAAATCGTCCTTCCCTTAATCGTCTTCGATAAATCGAACGGGCTGTCTCTCCGACAGCTGGAAATAAAATACGGTCTTCCGAAATCGACGATTCAATACCATTTAAAAAAATAACGTCCAACTTTTTCGGACGCGTAAAGGCCCCAGGCCCCGCGTCTGACTGATATCGGTCTTTTCTTTGCGGTAAAAGGTTTATGCCGGTATCGTCTGAAAATATCGAACAGGAAGCGACCGATCTTCGCCTTAATCGCGATATCGAAGGTTTCCTTATTACGTCCGAAATGCTGGAAATCGAATTCGACTTCGCGCTTTCGGAGTTTAACCGGTATATGCAAGAAGTCCTTATGTTAAGGGCTGGGTTCACTTTTGACGATCTACAAATAAAGGAACGGCGTAAAGAATGTCTTCCGAAACTGATCGTTCCGTCCGAATCTTCTTATCGTTTTGTCGATCGCTGGGATATTCAAAATCTGGAGGAAACGCCGCCCGGGTCGATCGCCCTGTTAAAGTTAAACGGGGTAATGAGAACACAAAGCGGGCTTTCTTCGCCTGGCGCCGATCGTATGGCGTCCGACCTTCGTAACGCTTTCCACAATGAAAACGTAAAAGGGGTAATTATCGAAACCCTGTCGGGCGGGGGCGAATCAATTGCCGGAACGGTCATAAAGTCAGCGATCAGCGAAAGGAATAAACCCGTCGTCGGGTTCGCTCACCTGGCAGCGTCCGCCGCTTATCGCGCCCTGGCAGGAACCGACGAAATTATCGGTTCAAATGATCGCGCCGAATTCGGTTCGATCGGAACAATGTTAACCTTAGATACCAAAATCTTAAACAAGTACCGGGAACGGTTTACGGACATTTACGGGGCCGATGTTCCCAAAAAGAACCAGGAATTCCGCGCCGCGCTCGCTGGCGACTTTTCCGGCCTCCAGGAACGGGTTAACGTCTTAACCCGTCAATTCCACGAAGAAATTAAATCCGACCGTCCGTTAAGGGGCGAACGGGACTTTATAAAAGAAACCCTTTCGGGGGCTGTCTTCGACGCGAAGGAATCGAAACGTCGGGGGCTTGTTGACGCAATCGGGAATTTACAGTTCGCAGTTAAGCGGGTCAATTCCCTATTAAAAAACTATTAACCCGAAAGGGGAAAATTTTACGAACATGAAATTCGAAATCAAAAATTCGAAACTGTATTCCCAAATTATGGAAGGGCTGGTTTCCTTCTTTGAACTTGACGCGGACACGGCCACCGAAACCGACGTTCACGCAAAAATCGAAGGTTCCGAACCTTTATCGAAAATGCTGGAAGCAGCCGCGACGAAAGCCGTCGGCGATCTGAAAGACCAGGTTACGAAACTTACAGAAAAGGTTACGGGCCTGGAACAAAGCGTTACCGACCTAACGGCCCGGGCAGAAAAGGCCGAAGGCCAGATCGCGGCGAAGGACGATCGTATCGAAGAACTTCAAACCGAAATCGGCGAAAAGGCGAACGCGATCGACGCGCTGAAAACCCAGCATAAAACAGAAACCGATCGACTGTCAGGTAAGATCGCCAGTCTTCGCGCTGGAGAAGAAAAAGAAACCGACCAGGGCGAAGAACACGACGCGACGAAAGTCGGAAAAGGTAACGACGGCGTAAAAGTCCACGTTATCCAGTCGAAGGCCCTCAAAGGTCTGGTTACCCGTCAGCCCCTGAACTGACGATAAAAATATTTGACGACCGGCGCGGTAAAGAACCCAGTCTTCATTTACAAACACATTTTAAAATTTTTTTGAATTATGCCAATGATCGAAGGAGGCTTCGGCCTCACCGCAACCGATGCCGGTCGGCGTATAACTGTACAAACGGAATCCGCGCTTACGATTTTTGAAAATATTTCCGTCGTACAAACCGACCAGTATGCCCGCGCTTTGGGCCTTTACGGCGACGTCGTCCTGGGCTCCGATCTTAAAGGTCGTTTCGGTTCTTTCAATACTCCGAAACACGTCCTTTCAAACCGGAAGAACGGCTGTACCTGGAACCCGAAAGGCGGGGTTCGTCTGAATATCGACGAATTTCCGACCTGCGCCGAAGAATACGACGGCGAACAGTGTCTGGACACATTTTTAGGCACCTGTTTCGAACGTCTGTTCGGCCCTGGACATACCGTCCGCGATATGACGCCGGCGCTGGAAGACTTACTGGCTCAAATGATGGTAAAGGTTTACCAGGGTATCGGTAATTCGTTCTTCGACCTTTACCATTATGCGAATCACCCGCTTATTACCCAGGCGAACAACGAAGGATTTTACCGGGTCGGGGTTCCTGAATGGGAAGATTATGTCGACCAAATGTTAAGCGTCGAATGTGGCGGAGTAATTACGCAACTGGACGCGCTGGCCGCGAAAAACGAACCTTATTATAACCTGGACATTCCCGAAAGCGATCTGAACATTACGACCGGCGCTTATACCGGCGACGTTATCGCGTTGTTCGAAATGCTGAAAGCCGAAGCGTCGTCAGACCTTCAAACAATGATCGACACGGGTATGTCGATTAACGGCGCCCCACGTTTCCCGATTATTCTGGTAACGAAGGACATTTTCAAGGCTTACAAAGATTGGATTACCGCGAAGGCAGGAACGAACGAACTGGCTTACCGTTACACGCTGGAAACTGCTGACGGTACGACCCGTCTTATGCGAAACGTCCTTCTTTACGATAATATGCCCGTCGTTCGCTGGGACGCTCCGGCACGTTTCGACGCGATCACTGGAGCCCAGTCGCACCGCGCTGGAATCTTTTCGCCCGGCGTTTTCGGCATCCTTCACGACGTCGCCGATCTTCGTCAATGGGAAGGCATGGGTCTTATCCTGGAGCAAAGCCAGATGCTGAAAGACAAGGGTAAAATTTACATGACAACCGGGTTCCGTTGGGGCGCTGGCATAGCGAACACCGACTTCGGCGTAATGGCGTCGAATATCCTGCACCCGTAAACCTGGAGGAACCAGGAACGAAGTAAATCTTATCCGTTTAACATTACAATTTTTAAAATATGGCTTGCACCTTAGTAGGTATAAACAGCGTTACCGACTGCACCCCGAACCAGGGGGGAATCGTTAAGTCGTTCGGCTGTAAGCTGTCCGACATAACTTCGGTAACGATTACCGCCGGAGTAATTACAAACTTTACGATGGCCAGCGTCGGACTTTGGGAAGAATACGTTTACGACGGCGACGGAACCGCAAACTTTAACCAGACGGGCAGCGTCAATAACAACCGGTTCAGTAATGAACAGGCCGCGTTCGTCAAGTTTAAAGGGATTACCGCCGCTTATGTCGATGCCGCGAACAATGCCAAAGACTGTTGCGACGTCGTCTTTATTCACGTCCTGGCGAACGGTACCCGTCTGGTTCAGGGATTCGAAGCCCTTGCCGCCACTGGCGCGCCGGAGCGTACACAGAACCGGAATACGCGGATTATCCCGAACGTAAATACCGACACGACACAGAACGAAGCCCGTATGGAATTTAACATTACGGGGAATTCGAATTCGTTCACGCTGACGACCGATCTGGACGACGCCGCTATTTTGGCGCTGTAAACGATCGGGAAGATCGAAACCTTAACAATTCATTTCAAACGCTTAATGAAATGGCTAAAAAATATCAGGTTAAAGCCGATAAACTGGCCCGATATCCCGACGCGGTAACGCTTGTCGTTCGCGGTACGGAAAAGGTCGCCGTCGCGCTTTCGGGTAAGTCTGTTACCGTTACGAAGAAAGCGTCGAAAGCCGGGCCGGAAATTACGAAGTCGGTACCAGGGGCCACCCAGGCCGATTTAAAGTACCTGTTCGAAAATGAAAAGCACCCCTTTGTCGAAGAAGTCGACGAAGCGGGTTCGGCAATGACGAAAACTTAAAATCGGTAACGAATGTCGGAAGTTATAAATCTGGACTGTTGCGAACCTGACGAAGCAACGAACCCGAAACGGGACTTATTCAAACGTCGGGCGAAGCGGGTCGATCATTTGTTCCGACTTGAAAATCCGATTCCGTCGGAAGTAAAAGATACCAGGACGTTAAAAAAGATTTTTAAGGATTACAACCTGGTTCCGTATGCTGGCAAAACAGCCAGTTCCGGGCATAGTCTTTTGACCTGGTACCTTTTACTGGCGAATCTTTCCCCGACGAATTCGGCCGCGATTAAGAAAAAAGTAAAGTACGCGGTCGGAGGGAAGGCCCGAATCGTTCGGTCTGTCGACCCTGAATTCGAAACGGGGGAAGAACTGGCGGAGGTTACACCGGCGGAGGCGATCGCGTTCGTCGATCAGTTAAAAACGTTCTTTGAATTTGAAGGGGGAATTTCTTCTTTTCACCGACGTATCGGCTGGCAGTACGAAGCCACTGGTAACGCATTTGTCGAAATGTCGATCGCTACGGAAGGCGGACAGACCCGAATCTTCCTTCGCGCTCACAAAACGACGAACGTTCTTTATTTCAATACAGAACCAGGAAAGCCGAAGATCGTCGCGATATCGCCGGTCTGGGAAGATAAATACCTGGAAAAGAACCCGCCCAGGGAAGTACCGATTTACCCTTTATTCGTAAACGACGACGGGGTTCTTCGGACAATGTTTCACTTAAAAAGCGGGTCTTACACCTGGTACGGGCGTCCGCCCAGTACGGGGGCAGATATTTACAAATACCGCGAAATCCAGGACGCGATTTATCTGGTTAAAGCCGCGGCGTCTGACTTTACCGGACGACTTATCGTCGAACTGGAAGACGACGACCCGGAATTTTCCGCCGCGCTGGAGAATGAAAAGGCGAAGAAGAACGGGTTCGACGGGTTCGTCGATCAGTTCGAAGAAAATTACACGAACAAAGGCGAAGACCCGCAATCGGTAATGGTCGTTTCCAGACCTTACGGTTCGCGTCCGATGTTTGTTTTCCAGGTTTCGCCGAATATGAAGCAAGCCTGGTACCAGGTAACGGGCGAAATCAGCGAAGAAAAGATTTTTCGCGCTCACATGGTAACGCCGCGTTTTATGGGAAAGGAAGTTTCGTCGGGGTTTTCGACCGACGTTTATCTGTCCGATTACCTGTTAAACATGGAACCGGTTATCGACGAACTGCACGACGAACTTACCAACTTTACGAACAGCATTTTATCGGCCGGCTGGTCATTTATGGGACAGGAAGAAGCGAACGTTTATTCGATCGCTTTTGCCCCGCCGATATCGTCTTCCCTGGAGGAATACAAAAGCGGAAAGACCCAGTCGACAAATCAGCCCCAGGCCCAGAACCAGAATCCAGACCCGAACCAGGCCCCAGACCCGAATAACAATCCAAACGACCCAAAGGAAGAAAACGCGTAACGATGGATTTAATAACGCCTTTCGAAGTTCTCAAATATAGCCCGGCGGGTTTCGATTACCCGACGTCGTCTTTTTGTGAACTGATACCACAAATCGAACAGGAATTCGCAGACGAATGCCTGGGAACGACCCTTTACGATTACCTGGTTTCGAAATTAACGACTTATCCTTCTTCGGTTTCTGAATACGACCCGAACGTTTCGTATTCCCTGGACGACCTGGTTATTCGGAACGGTTGTACGTTTAAATCGACAGCGAATTCCAATACGACCGACCCGATCGTTTCGGGGTCTGACTGGACAGCGTTCGAACGGTTCACCGATGCCGGGTCGAATCAACTCTGGACAGGATATCTTCGGTTTTTACTGGCTTTGAAGGTGTACGACGCTTCTTTAATCTTTACGACTTATCGATCTGGAGCCGGGGGGCTTACCGTAAACCAGGGCGACGGTTCTGGTTTCAGGTCGGCGAACAAAGCGGAAATTATCCAAACGTCGGCGAAGCTGGACGGACAGATCAAAAGAACGACCGATAATATGTTACGATGGCTAACAAAGAACGCCGAAACTCTGGGACTTCCGTTCCCGGTATGTCTGGAGGGTTGCGAAACACCGTCCCGACATTCGCGACGCTGGGGCTTTCGTTAATCCTGAACGTATGAACTTTATCGATAGGGCCGCCGCCTTACTTGCTTTAAAAACCCTGGTTACGACCCTGGTCGAACCTGAAATCGCGGAACAACGTCTGGCAACTTGCGAAGCGTGTAAATTATTCGACCACGAATCGCGACGCTGTAAAGTTTGTAAATGTTACGTCGACGCGAAAACGAAAGCCCTGGAGAACTGGAACCCTTTAAAATTAAGATACGAAATAACTCACTGCCCGAAGGGGTACTGGGGCGACCAGGAAGTCGCGAATTATTACGCACAAATCGACGGCGAACAGCCGATTAACTAAATTTTAAAATCAGTTTTACCATGTTACGAAAAAATTCTGTCCCAGATCAGAACCCGGACAACCTGCTCAAAACGACACGGGGGGAACTGGGTTGCTGCGGCGACGACGCCGTCGAATGTCAAAACACGACGTCTTATACCCAGGCGAACAGCGTTTCGGCGCTTAATCTTTTGGAAAAGGGCGTCGCGACTGTCGTTCCTTTGTCGATCGCTGGAGCCGAAACCGCCGAAAATGTAAAGGCCGCGATCGAAGCCGCGCTTTACGAAATCGGGTATTACGAAGACGACCAGGGCGACTTCCCAGGGGTAACCGTTACCGATGCTGGCGCGACGCTGGACGTCGTACTTACGGGCGATATCGTTCCCGTTTCCCTGGTAACGTCTGGCGGTACCGTAACCTTTACGGCCGCTTGCGACAAAACAGGGAATTGCGACTTCGCTGTCCTGGACTTCACCGCTGGCGCTGGTTCTGAACTCCACATAAACGGCGCGACCGAATCGCTGGGAACGATTACGCCCGGGACGACAACGTCGGGCGACGTTCAAACAGCTGTCGAAGGCGCACTGGATAACCAGGGTATCACATACGACAGCGTTACGGTTACGACGACGGGTTCGGGCGGTTCCCAGACCTATAACGTAACGATCGCCGGGGCTCCAGCCCAGTCGACGTTTTACCTGGTCGGCGCCAGCCTTGTAAAATTTTATCTGGAGCGTTCGAATTGCGTCCAGGTATTCGCGTAAACTGAACTTCGCGTTCGAATTCTGGAAACCGATGTTTCGACTTTTGTCTTTATCGTGCCTTATTATAATGGGTCTGGCTGGTTCACTTACCGGCCAGACTTTCACGTTCGAATGTGTTTGCGCTCACCTTACCGGCGATACTTGCGACATTTGTCCGAATAATAATTTACTGGTATCGCGGTCTTTTCATGGACTTTTAATTCGAAGGAACGGAACGCCTTACAAATGGATAGACGAACCTTATACGATTAAAAGGTACCAGAACGAAAGCGTTCAATTTCTTGAACAGATACCAAACCCCGACCAGGTAACGATCGCTTTATTCCAGACGCCCTTCGCGACGATGGAAGATTTTGTCGATTCGACGACCTGTTTCTGTTCTTTGGGCGGGTCGATGAACAGCGTCGCCGTCGATACTCCGATTATTGGCGACGGTTCTCCAGGGAACCCGGTAACGATCGGACAGTTCGGAGCCGATACGACAATGTTTTTAAACTGGAACGGGTCGCACTGGTACCCGTCGAAAGTTGCGATTACCGACCTTTTAAACGACTTACCTTATTACCTGAACGACGAAGACGCGCTGGCGAACGGGCTTACTCCAGGAAAGACGTACTTACTGGCTGCCGGGAATACATTCGCCCTTCCGACCGGACTTTATAAAGTCGTTATCGGTTGCGGGTACGACTGCGCGATTACGATTAAAGTTTACGTTTCCGACCAGGTCGCGACCCTTAACGGGGTTCCTGCAGGACGGGAATACGTTCTGGCCCAGGGGAACGAATACGGTCTTCTTTACGGCTGGGTTAAAGCGATCGGCGCGGACTTGTCGCCGACTGATACCCTGGAATGCAACCTGGTACTTCCTTCTTATACTGACGACCCGACGGCGATTATCGGAGGGCTGTCGACCGGCGAATTTTATACGGTAACGGTTTCGAATCCTTACGGCGCGCCCGAAGGCATTCAAAGAATGGTTTCGACGACGTCGACCAGTTCCGGCGACCCGCCGACCTGTTGCGAAGATTCGACTTTACCTTATTACCAGAACGACGCGGCCGCGATTACTGGAGGGCTGTCGTCTGGGTACTTTTATTATCTGTCGTCCGACAATACGCTGGGCTGGCCATACGGGACGAAAAAAGTTATTCCATAAATGAAACGAATTTTCCAGATCGCGTTTTTCCTGTCAATTTCGCCGACGTTTTTATTTTCCCAGGCGATCGTTAAAGGTTCGGGCATTGTTTACACGAACGGAGCCCCGACGCACAGTATCGACATAAATACGGACGCCGAAGTCGCTATCGATACCGCGTCCGGTTACTGGTACGAAAGAAGTCGCGACGGGGCTGGCTGGATTTTGGCCGGTTTCCGTATTCAGTTACTGGCGGGGTCTTCGGCACCTTCCGGGGCTCCAGCCGACAAAGAATCCGAAGTCGTCGTTAACGACGTCGATTCCCTTTATCGATGGCGTTCCGGGGCCTGGCGCCACTTAAACAAAGTCGTTACTTATACGGCTGGGACTGGTATAAATATTACGTCCGGTAATGTTATCGAAAATACCGGCGATCTGTCGGATTCGAACGAAGGAATCCTGGGCGTCGGCGCTGGAGGGGCCACGTCTTCGACCCTTACCAGTAATACGTCCGGCGCTGCCGGGGTAACAATAAACGCGGCCGGTATTCTGTCGATCAGCGAAACGACGTCGACGAATGGCGGGTCGATTACGATTACCGGTACCGAAGTCGACGGTTCAGTAACGAACGAAGGAACCCTGGGCGTCGGCGCTGGAGGGGCCACGTCTTCGACGCTTCTTTCCAATACGTCAGGCGCGACAGGGGTAACGGTAAACGTCGCCGGTATTTTATCGATCAGCGAATCGACGTCGGCGAATGGCGGTTCGATTACGATTACCGGTACCGAAGTCGACGGGTCGGTAACGAATGAACTCCAGACGATCGCCAATACGTCAGACGCGACCAGTCATACGGTCACGCTTTCAAACTCTGGCGGTTCTGTCCAACTGGTCGAAGGTGCGAACGTAACCTTAACGACGACGGGTACGGGTTCCGATGGAATCGTTACGATCGCGGCTTCGTCTGGAGGCGGGGCCGATCTTTCGTATTCTGGAGCATCGTCGCCCGTAACCCTGGCAAGTTCGACAGGAACCGACGTAACTTTTACGGAAGGGGGAATCGTTACGATAACGGCTTCGTCGTCGAACCTGACGATCAGCGCGACCGAAGTCGACGGTTCGGTAACGAACGAAGCCTGGACGATAGACGCGGACGACGCCGATACCGAAGTTATCAGTAACCAGACGGTAAAATTTGAAGGGGCCGGTATAACGACGACCGATTATAACCCAGCGACCGACGTTCTGTTAATCACTTCGACCGAAGTCGACGGTTCGGTAACGAATGAACTCCAGACGATCGCCAATACGTCAGACGCGACCAGTCATACGGTCACGCTTTCGAATTCTGGCGGGTCGGTACAACTGGTCGAAGGGTCAAACATAACCCTAACGACGACCGGTACCGGGTCGGACGGAATCGTTACGATCGCGTCGACTGGAGGGGGGACGACCGATCTTTCTTATACTGGGTCGACTTCGCCGGTAACCCTGGCAAGTTCGACAGGTAACGACGTAACGATAACGGAAGGGGGAATCGTTACGATAACGGCGACTTCTTCGAACCTGACGATCAGCGCGACCGAAGTCGATGGTTCAGTTACGAATGAACTCCAGACGATCGCCAATACTTCGGACGCGACCAGTCATACGGTCACGCTTTCAAACTCCGGCGGTTCTGTTCAACTGGTCGAAGGTGCGAACGTAACCTTAACGACGACGGGTACGGGTTCCGACGGAATCGTTACGATCGCGGCGACGTCTGGAGGCGGAACCGATCTTTCGTATTCTGGAGCATCGTCGCCGGTTACCCTGGTAAGTTCTTCGGGTAACGACGTAACCTTTACCGAAAGCGGAATCGTTACAATAACGGCGACTTCTTCGAACCTGACGATCAGCGCGACCGAAGTCGATGGTTCAATAACGAACGAAGGAATCCTGGGCGTCGGCGCTGGAGGGGCGACGTCTTCGACAATCATTACGAACACGTCGACCGGGAACGACGTAACTGTAAACGTCGGCGGTATTTTATCGATCAGCGAATCGACGTCGACGAACGGCGGGTCGATAACGATTACCGGTACGGAAGTCGACGGTTCGGTAACGAATGAACTCCAAACGATCGCCAATACGTCAGACGCGACCAGTCACACGGTAACCCTGTCTTCTTCGGGCGGGTCGATTCAATTCGTCGAAGGGGCAAACGTTACGCTTACGACGACGGGTACGGGTTCCGACGGAATCGTTACGATCGCGGCGACGTCTGGAGGCGGAACCGATCTTTCGTATTCTGGAGCATCGTCGCCGGTTACCCTGGTAAGTTCTTCGGGTAACGACGTAACCTTTACCGAAAGCGGAATCGTTACGATAACAGCGACGTCGTCGAACCTGACGATCAGCGCGACCGAAGTCGACGGTTCGGTAACGAATGAACTCCAGACCCTGGCGAATACTTCGGACGCGACCAGTCATACGGTCACGCTTTCGAATTCGGGCGGGTCGGTACAACTGGTCGAAGGGTCAAACGTAACCCTAACGACGACCGGTACGGGTTCCGATGGGATTGTTACGATCGCGTCGACCGAAGTCGACGGTTCGATTACAAACGAAGGAATCCTGGGCGTCGGCGCTGGAGGGGCAACGTCGTCGACCCTGACGACAAACACGTCGACAGGTAACGACGTAACGGTAAACGTCGCCGGTATTTTATCGATCAGCGAATCGACGTCTTCGAACGGCGGGTCGATTACGATTACCGGAACCGAAGTCGACGGGTCGGTAACAAACGAACTCCAGACCCTGGCGAACACTTCAAACGCGACCAGTCATACGGTCACGCTTTCAAACTCCGGCGGTTCTGTTCAACTGGTCGAAGGCGCGAATGTAACCCTAACGACGACCGGTACCGGGTCGGACGGAATCGTTACGATCGCCGCGACGTCTGGAGGCGGGGCCGATCTTTCCTTTACTGGGTCGACTTCGCCGGTTACTCTGAACAGTTCGACCGGAACCGACGTAACCTTTACCGAAAGCGGAATCGTTACGATAACAGCGACGTCGTCGAACGTTACGATCAGCGCGACGGAAGTCGACGGTTCGGTAACGAACGAACTCCAGACGATCGCCAATACTTCGGACGCTACCAGTCACACGGTAACCCTGTCTTCTTCCGGCGGTTCCGTCCAATTGGTCGAAGGGACAAACGTAACCCTAACGACGACGGGTACCGGCTCCGATGGAATCGTTACGATCGCGTCGACCGAAGTCGATGGTTCGATTACAAACGAAGGAATCCTGGGCGTCGGCGCTGGAGGCGCGACGTCGTCGACGATTATTACGAACACGTCGACCGGCAACGCGGTAACAATAAACGCGGCCGGTATTCTGTCGATCAGCGAATCGACGTCTTCGAATGGCGGGTCGATTACGATTACCGGAACCGAAGTCGACGGTTCGGTAACGAATGAACTCCAGACGATCGCCAATACGTCAAACGCGACCAGTCATACGGTCACGCTTTCAAACTCCGGCGGTTCTGTCCAACTGGTCGAAGGGTCAAACATAACCCTAACGACGACCGGTACCGGCTCCGACGGAATCGTTACGATCGCGTCGACTGGAGGTTCCGGCGATATGATACTTTCGGCCGTTCAGACTATTACCGGCGCGAAGACCTTCGGCGCTGCCGGGAATGTCGGTAAGTTGATTATTGCCGGGAATACAAGCGGCACGACAATTTTAAACGCGGCTGCCGTCGCTGGTTCTGGAACCGTAACACTTCCGACGACTGGAACGCTGTCGACGCTGGCCGGAACCGAAACCCTTACAAATAAGACGATATCGTTCAGTAATAACACGCTTACGAACGTAATGTCGACAACAACAGCGCAAAGCGTTACGGCTGGGATAAAAAAGACCTTCCAGGCGAACGGAACGACAGCTGGTTTTCGACTTGCCGGTGTTTCGTCCGACCCTTCTTCCCTGACGGCCGGCGATATCTGGTATCGGACAGATTCCGAAAAACTAACATACCAGGGCGCGGCGTCGACGCGAAGCCTGGTCGCCGAAAACTTAACCCAGACCCTAACGAACAAGACAATAAGCGGCGCGTCGAATACGATTACGAACGTCAGTTTATCGACAGGCGTTACCGGTAACCTTCCAGTTACGAATCTTAATTCTGGTACTGGAGCAACGGCGACGACATTCTGGACAGGGAACGGAACCTGGTCGGCCGAAGTCGACGGTTCAGTTACGAACGAAGGTTCGCTTTCGGTTTCTGCCGGAGGCTCGAACGACAGCCAGATCGCCAGTAATACTTCGGGAAGTACGAACGTAACGATATCGGGCGGAACGGGAATCCAGGTAACCGAATCGGGTTCGACGATAACAGTCAGCGCGACAGCGACAACGTTTAACGCCCAGACCGGGACGTCTTATACCCTGGTTCTGACGGATGCCGGGAAAATTGTAACAATGTCGAACGCGTCGGCGAATACGCTTACGATTCCGCCGAATAGTTCGGTCGCGTTCCCGACTGGGACGATAATAAATATCGTACAATACGGAGCCGGACAAACGACGATCGCCCCAGGTTCGGGCGTAACCTTAAACAGTGCGGATTCGAAGACAAAACTTCGCGTTCAAAATTCCCCGTCTTCTATCGTTAAAACTGATACTAACGTATGGCTTTTATTTGGCGACATTTCAAATTAACAACGGCGCTTTTATTCGTCGTCGGGTCTTTGTTTGGGCAGTTTACCGGTAACGGCGTTATCGGAGTTATCGCGTCGTCGATTCAGGTCGGAGGGTCAACGTTTACGGGATTACTGGACACGGTACCGGACGCCGGATTCTTTTATTCGTTACGTCGTGTAAATAGTGCTTATACCGGCGATCTTTTGACCGTTAGACGTGCAAGCGACGACGCCGAACAGTCGATCGGTTACGTCGCCGATACCTTAGATCGGGCGTCAATAGAAAGTTTTTGTTCTGGAACGACCTGTTACGTTCCACTTTGGAACGATCAGTCTGGAAACGGACGGGACGCGCTGGGCTGGAACGAATCGACGACAAACGATAACCTTCCGATTATAGTAAACGCCGGAACGACGGTAACGCTTAACGGACGAATCGCGATTTATTGTCCTCATCCCAGGGCCTTTTTTTGGACGGACGCGTCGACAGATATCAGCGACTTAATTACTGCCGTCGGAGGCGGAGGCGGAACGAAGGCCGGTACGGCTCACGTCGTCGGGTATGTCGGGTCGACGCCGACCGACCCTTATTTATTTGCGCTGAACGACCCAGGGGGCGACGAATATTGGTGGCTTTATTCTGACGGAAACGCCAGAATCGAATTTAATAGTACGGCTGCAAGTATGGGCGCCGACATAACCCGCGACGCGCAAACAATTTGGTGCGGACGGGTAACAGGAACGACGTTCGAAGTCTTCGAAAACGGTTCTTCGATCGGTTCTTCGACGAACGGTTCGTCCCAGACTTCGACGACGACCGAAGTCGAATTTAAGTTCGGAGGCGGGTCGTTTTCCAGTCGAACGATCGACGGTTATTACCAGGAAATCGGTTCCTGGAAAACGTCGGAAAATGTTACGACCCTTTATAATTCCGCGAATGCTTACTGGTAAAAACTTTGTTTTATGATAGTTCACAAACGTAAAAGCACAAACAAATTATTTGTTTTATGGTATGTCCAGAACGAAAAAGGCGTACCAGGGGAACCGACGATCTGGTTCTGGCCTTTGAAGACTTCCCGTCTGGGAATCTTTAATTCGCGACTGACGATCGACGATAAAGCCGACCCGGTATCGTTCCCGAAAAGTAAAGTCGACGGTCTGTTCGACGAAATCGATATAAAACTTCCTTCCCTTCCGACGATACCAGGTATCGAACTTCCGAAGAAAACAGAAATCGAATAATTATCGAATGAAGAAGATTTTTTTCGCCGTCGTTTTATCCCTTATCGCGTCGACCGGATTTTCCCAGGTCGCGAAGGGTACCGGTATTTTTTATTTTAACGGCCCGCCGTCGATACCGGTAAACGAATGTTACGACGGCGAAGTCGGAATCGACACTTCTTCGGGGTATTGGTACGAATATTCCAGGGACTTGGCGTCCTGGATAAAAGCCGGGTTTCGGGTTCAGTTATACGATACTTGCGCAAAACCGGTTTACGTTCCAGTCGACAAACAGTCCGAAGTCGTCCTTAATTCCTGCGATTCGCTTTATCGCTGGCGTTCCGGGGCCTGGTACCATTTAAACCCAGGTTCGGCGGTTACTGGCTGGACGATCGCGGCGGACGACGTCGATACGGAACTGATAACGAACCAGACGGTCACGTTCTCCGGCGCTGGGATTACGACGACGGATTATAACCCAGCGACCGACGTCCTGTTAATAACTTCGACGGAAGTCGACGGTTCGGTAACGAACGAACTCCAGACGCTGGCGAATACTTCGGACGCGACCAGTCATACGGTCACGCTTTCAAACTCTGGCGGGTCGGTACAACTGGTCGAAGGGGCAAACGTTACGCTTACGACGACGGGTACGGGCTCCGATGGGATTGTTACGATCGCGGCTTCGTCTGGAGGCGGAACCGATCTTTCGTACTCTGGAGCATCGTCGCCCGTAACCCTGAACAGCTCGACCGGTACCGACGTAACCTTTACGGAAGGCGGAATCGTAACGCTTACCGCGACGTCGTCGAACCTAACGATCAGCGCGACGGAAGTCGACGGTTCGGTAACGAACGAACTCCAGACGCTGGCGAATACTTCGGACGCGACCAGTCATACGGTCACGCTTTCGAATTCTGGCGGTTCCGTTCAACTGGTCGAAGGGGCAAACGTAACCCTAACGACGACCGGTACCGGT
>Ga0209203_1000530_pt1 | contig 32084 bp, 26 predicted proteins | sample AD_UKC109_MetaG_FD_184423 | JGI IMG/M metagenome (GOLD analysis project Ga0209203, IMG submission 184423) | Active sludge microbial communities of municipal wastewater-treating anaerobic digesters from Hong Kong - AD_UKC109_MetaG (SPAdes)... | ecosystem: Engineered > Bioreactor > Anaerobic >... | reverse complement strand
TACTGTTCCAAAGATCTCCTGGAAAAAAGGCATGTATATGACCATGAGCTGCAGCAAAAAGCTAACTCCAACTGCACCATATAAATAAGGGTTATTTCCTGAACCGTGTTTAAAAACTGATTTTCGACTTCTAATACAAAAAGTGAAAAACAGCTGTGAAAATACCAACGTACTGAATAAAATGGTTCTCCAGGTACCTTCTTGGACACCTGAATACTTGAAGGTTAAGCTGGGAATCATGGCAAAAAGGCCAATAATCAGCCCGGTGAGGATCAAATAAATCCATTTTGTTCCGATAATATTGCCGTTGATGGGATTTGGCTTTCTCTTCATAATGTTTTTTTCTGCCGGTTCTACCGATAAAGAAAGCGCAGGAAGTCCGTCGCTGATTAAATTGACCCAAAGAATTTGGAGTGGAAGTAAGGGTAACGGCACTCCCAAAAACGGCCCCAAGAGCATGATCCATATTTCAGCCATATTGGAGGCCAAAATGTATTTGATGAATTTCTGGATATTGTCGTAAATGGTTCGCCCTTCTTTTACAGCAGCGACGATGGTTGAAAAATTATCATCCAATAAAACCATATCTGAAACTTCCTTAGAAACATCTGTTCCGGTTATCCCCATGGCCAAGCCTATGTCTGCACGCTTCAAAGCCGGTGCATCATTCACGCCATCCCCGGTCATGGACACAATATGGCCTTGTTTCTGCAGACTTTTGACAATCGTTAATTTGTTTTCCGGTGTAACTCTTGCAAAAACTGATTTCGTTTGTACGATTTGGTCGATTTCTTTTTCGCTTTTTCCATCCAACTCTCGTCCTAAGATAACTTCTTCTCTGTTTTCGATCATCTTCAATTTTTGAGCGATGTACCCTGCTGTTAACGGATGGTCTCCCGTAATCATGATTGGTCTGATTCCGGCTTCTTTTGCCGTCGCAATCGATTCTTTTACTCCCTCTCTTTCAGGGTCCATCATGCCAAACATACCAATAAAAGTCATCTCATTCTCTTGATAGTCGTATTCTTCATTAATTTCATCATCTACATTTTTATAAGCAATCCCCAAAACCCGCATACCGTTTTTTGCCAACTGATCATGTTCCTTCAATATCTTTTGTTTCCAATCCTCATTCATATTTAACAATTCATCCCCGTCAAGTACCTTGTTGCAACGCTTGATCAATTGATCAACGGCTCCTTTGGTAAAAGCCACATGATGATCAATCTTCAAGATTTTCAACAACTTGTTAATGCGAGGATTTTTTTCATTCAGCTCATTGAATTGGATATCATGTACCGTTGACATCATTTTTCGCTCTGAATCAAACGGGATTTCAGTAATCCTCTCGAGCGTTGTTGTATAATCTTCTTTTTCAAACCCCACTTTCATTGCCGCATATACCAAAGCCCCTTCAGTGGGATCGCCAATCACTTCATAATCACCTTTCTTTGTTTGCTCCAGTTTAGCATCATTACACATCATGCCGCCTAAAAGCATCAGGCTTAAGGCGCTTTGATCATCTTCTGGAAGTGACTCTGGATCATCCGCTTCATCTTTTCCGAAATCCAACCGATTCCCCGCCAGTTCTAGTACTGTAACTCTCATTTTATTCTCCGTGATGGTTCCTGTTTTATCCGAACAAATAACATTAACGGAACCTAATGTTTCTACAGCCATCAGTCTTCTGACTAACGCATTTCTGTTAAGCATCCGTCTTGCCCCTAAAGCCAGGGCAATGGTCACCACCGTAGGCAGTCCTTCCGGCACTGCGGCAACTGCAAAAGAAACAGCCGTCATAAACATGAGTTTTAAATCTTCCCCACGCATGATACCCATCAAAAATATGATTAAAACAATTCCCAGAGAAGCATACGCCAGAACTTTACCTAACTTTTCAAGTCGTTTTTGCATAGGAGTTTGACCCTGTGAATCCTCCTGAAGCATCGTTGCAATTTTCCCAATCTCAGTATTCATCCCCGTTTTCACAACGATACCTGTTGCCCTTCCATAGCTGACAACGGTTCCAGAATAGGCCATGTTTATTCGACTGGCTAATTCGATATCCTGATCTAACACCTCTTCCGATGATTTTTCAACCGGCTGGGATTCTCCGGTAAGTGCTGATTCCTGAATTTTGAGATTGTGGGATTCAACAATCCTTAAATCTGCTGGAACGTAGTTACCCGTTTCAAGATAAACCATATCGCCGGGTACGATTTCAGTAGATGATACGACTTTATCGGAACCGGAGCGCTTAATACGCACTTTGGGAACAGATAGTTTCTTAAGCGTGCTCATTGCTTTCTCCGCTCGGTATTCCTGGGAAAAGCCAATAAAAGCATTGATTAAAAGAATAACCGAAATAACGATGGTATCCCGAATTTCTCCAATCAATCCCGTTATCACTGCGGCAATCAACAATACAATGACAATCGTTGATGTAAACTGCATCAAAAAAATCTTTAGTGGATTTCTTCCCTTTTTTTCAGCCAGTTCATTTTTACCATATTTGTCAAGTCTTTGATTGATGACTGAATGATCTAGTCCCTTTTCCAAATCACTGTCAAGTTGTTTGACCGTTTCTTGGATCGTTTTTGCATGCCAATTGTTATTTTCCATCTCATCACCTTCAACGATTAAGTTTTGTTTGACCAACCTGGTTTAAGCGCTTTTGCATCAATCATTTTTTCAGACAAGATTGTGCGAATTTATAAAAATCCTGATAGGTGTAAAAATTCCCATGAGTAACCATAATTTTTTTAGGTTCAAAATCAAGCAGTCTTTTTAGGCTTTTCTTCCACTCTTCAACATTTGAAGCAAACAACGGTCTTTCAGGCTTTTCGGGTATGTAAAGACTCATCATCAGATCACCAACTATCGCTGTCTTATCTTCCAAAAACAGAGAAATTGAACCGGGGGTATGGCCTGGAGTATGGACTATTTCCCCGGCTACACCGAATTCCGATAAGTCCATCTCTTGTGAATCGATCACCCGATCTGCCTCCAAACCCTGAGCCACGACTCTTGTTCGATCTTTTTTCATGAAAGGCCAAATCAGTTTACCGGTTATGCTGAATGGAAATAACGCTGAGTTGAAGCCGTTTTTCAAGCACTCGTAGTCTCCCTGATGAATAAGGACCTTTGCACCTGTTTTTTCCCGAAGGGATTTTGCACATCCATAATGATCAGAATGCGCATGAGTAATGAGAATCGTTTCGATCCTTTCATTCTCCTCAAGGGCAAGATCTAATTGATAGGTCAACGAAGCAAAATCAGAAGGACCTCCGGTATCAACCAGAATCGTTTTTGTGTCTTTTATTAAAAAGGCTTTTGTTCTATTGAGTTTAATTGGAATGATCTTCATCAATATCAACGCTCCATTTTCATCATTTTATTCATAAACCATCAAGACAAACACCTGTTTTTTCCATTTCTATCCATTTTATTTTCAACTCTAATCCCGCTGAAAACCCACCAAGTTGACCATTTTTTCGAATCACTCGGTGGCATGGAATGACCATTAACAAAGGATTATTTGCAATAGCATTTGCCACTGCTCGAACGGCCTTTGGTTTTCCAATCATAAGCGCAACATCAGAGTATGAAATCAACGATCCGTAAGGAATGGTCAGCAAGGCACGCCAAACTGTTTTCTGAAATACCGTTCCATGACCATCATTCGTATGGTCCCCCAACAGCCAAGTCAAATAGCGGTTTAAACAAAATGCTTTTCTCTCACCATTGAGGTATTGTTTAATCTGAGACTCGATCTCTGATAGGGTTTCAAATACTGCCGAACCGACTAATGGTGGTTCTGATTCGATGATGGATTTTTCTGATGAGAAAGTGATCCCATAAAGGTCATTATTTAGAATATTCATCGTAAAAAAACCTAAAGAAGTTTTAAAAGTGTATACGATCATCTTCACCATCCAAAAGATTGATATTTTTGATTTTTCTTTTTTCTGCTGCCATGAGAATCTCCTTCACCCGATTGATTTGATCCGGTCTTTCACCTTCCAGCATTTCGCCGTTTTCCATTTTCAGCAAAATTCTATCCAGATCTATGTAAGACATTTTTAAAGCAAACTCATCGGTGATGCCTGGTAATAAATCAGGAGACGGGGCTTTGTCGATGATGACATCGGGTAATTTCAATGTGCGTGCCAAATCAAACACTTGTGTTTTATACAAATGCATAATGGGCTCAATGTCTGTGGAATCATCTCCCCATTTCACATAAAAGCCAGTTAATAATTCCGTCTTGTTAGTCGTTCCCATCACAGCAAAGTTTCTTCTTTCTGCTTCGAGATAAAAAATACACATGCGTATACGGTGTTTAATCCGATAAAAAGCTAGGCCATCTAAAAATTCCTGATTTCCTTGTCCTTCAAGATCTTCGATAAATGTATCCCGGTGTGCTAATTGTTGCCATTTTGATTTGACGTATTTTTCCTGAATGGTTTTGGGGATGAATCGTGTCGGAGGCTTCAATGAATAAGCACCTGTTTTTCTGATGATATGGCTGATATTTTTAGTTTTATATGAAATCCCCAAATGTTCACAAACTGCTCTCGAATCTTTCAGAGTCCTTTTGGATGAATCTCTTTCGGGCAACAGCAATCCCATAACATTCTCTTTTCCAACGGCTTCACAGCAAAGAGCTGCCACAACCGCTGAATCAATACCACCACTAATCCCAATGAGACAGCCTTTAAAATGAAACCGATCAACGGTCTGCCAAATCAATTCAACGCACTTATTTTTTATCAAGATATTTTTTCACCCGCTTCATGAAAACTCGCCTTTAATTCCTGTATTATCATTTCACTGATAACAAAAAGCCGATGATATTATAGCATTCTTATTCGTAATTAAATTTATTTAACATGCGTCTATAGAGTGTGTAATGTTTGAGTGCTTTCACAAAGTGACATTCCATCATAAATAAAGAGAAAGGGGGAAATAATGTGATCAGCCATGAGCAATTTGTTGATTTGATTACCAAAGACAATAAAGAAACACTCATCAACCTGTTACTTGAATCCCTGAACAAAAAAGAAATAACCGTGAGACAACTGTATCGAGAAAGAATACTTCCTTCCATTGAGGACTTCGAATGTCCATTTCAAGAGGATCCCCTTTGTATTTGGAAAGAACATGTAAGAACCTCCATGACCAGAACCGTTATTGAAGTTATTTATCCGTATTTACTTAAAGAAAAAAAACCGGATAACTCCAAAAAGATTATTATGACTTGTCCCTCCGAAGAGTATCACGATTTACCGTTAAGAGTTGTTTCCGACTGGTTTGAACTCAACGGTTTCAAATCGGTGTTTGCAGGCGGAAATACTCCGCTGACAACATTGATAGCGGCAATAGACTATGAGAAACCAGATTACGTCGGACTGAGTGTTTCCAACCCTTATAATTTATACCGAGCTCAAAATATCATAGAAGCCATTAGAAAAAAGGACCGTTCTATCGGAATTGTTGTTGGTGGAAGGGCATTCAACAAAAACAACGCATTTGTTAAAACACTCGATTATGATGTCTATTTGAAAAACATCAGTGATATCGATTCTTTTTCAGAGAAAATGAATGCAAAGAGTACCAGCACTGAGGGCGGTGAATGATATGCGGTTAGCGCTAAAAATAGCATGGCGATTTCTTAAGGAATCCAGGGGTCAATCTCTTCTCATTATTTCTGCTATCACGATAGGCGTTTCTGTACAAATTTTTATCGGATTGTTGATTCAGGGACTCCAACTGAACCTTGTGGATCAAACAATCGGCAATGCTTCACAGATTACAATTCGATCTACTCGAGACGACAATGTCATTATCAGCCCGCAGAACATGGTAGAAAAAATCAAAAATTCAGAATATGCCGATCAAATTACCAGCATATTCCCGGTTTCAGAAACAGCAGGGATCGTTCGCCTTGAAAAAAGAGATTATTCCACTTTTATCAGGGGATTTGATTTCTCAGAGGCTAATAAAATATATCAATTCGATGAAAGTTTAGTCGAAGGCAACCTGCCAACTAAAGAAAACGAAGTCATCATCGGTAATGAAATGGCTCAGGAGCTGTCTCTGAAGATTGGCGATACCATCAGTGTGGTCATTCCACCTGTGGTGATCTTCCCAAAAATAGTACAAGTATCCGGAATCTTCAAATTAGGGCTTGGAACAGCGAACCGTTCGTGGATCATTTCTGACATTAAAACCGTCCAAAACCTGACCAGTAAGCCTAATACCGCCTCTTCTATTGAAATGCAGATAAAGGAACCCTTTGAAGCAGACATCATTGCAAGCGGCATGGCAAGTAATCTGGAAGGTGAGTCTATAAAGATACTCAACTGGAAAGTTGAAAATGAAGACCTTTTAAGTGCTTTGGATGGACAGAGTATTTCCAGCATCATGATACAAGTATTTGTTATCATTTCAGTGGCATTAGCAATAGCCAGTGTGCTGGCCATTAGTGTGGTTCAGAAATCAAGACAATTGGGAATTCTTAAAGCCATGGGTATTAAAAATTCAATGGCCGGCCAAATCTTTATTTATGAAGGACTAATTTTAGGCGTATTTGGTGCTATTCTTGGAACCCTATTGGGAATCGGACTCATTTGGATGTTTACAACATTCGCTGTGAATCCCGATGGGACTGCTGTTGTGCCCGTTTATGTGAATTATGGATTTATCTTGTTATCTATGGCTATTGCGGTTGCTTCAGCGGTAATTTCAGCAACCATCCCCGGTAGAAGATCTGCTAAACTCAGTCCAATTGAGGTGATCAGGAATGGATAATTCAGTACTCAAATTAGAAAAAGTGAATAAAATATACGGAACTGTTGTGAAAACACAAGCACTGTTTGATCTGGATCTCGAATTTGAACGGGGATCATTTAATGCCATTATCGGCCAATCAGGGAGTGGTAAAAGTACATTGCTGAACATCATCGGAGCCCTTGATAATCCTACATCGGGTACAGTAACCATCAATGGGCTGGACATCACAAAAAAGAATCAAAAGGAACTGTCTACCATCCGAAATCAAACCATTGGTTTTATTTTTCAGTTTCATTATTTATTACCTGAATTTACCGCTTATGAAAATGTCCTAATGCCTTATTGGATGAATAACATGAATCCACCGAAAGAGATCATCGAAAGGGCCAATTATTTAATGGAAAAAATGGGCTTAAAAGAAGTCAAAGATAAACCGTCCACCAATATCTCCGGAGGTCAGCAACAAAGAACCGCCATAGCACGCTCTTTAATCAACAATCCGCCCATAATTTTGGCAGATGAACCCACGGGTAATTTGGATTCCGAAAATACTCAAACCGTTTATGACCTCTTGAGACAAATCAATAAAGAATTCAAGACAACCTTTATTTTGGTTACACATGATCAGAGAGTTGCCCAGATGGCTGATCGAATCATCGAATTGAAAGACGGCAAAATAAAAATGGATGTCATTAATAACATAGAGGGTTGATGATGAAAGACAAAATAAGCATAGAAATCCTACCAACAGAACAGATCGATTTAATACAACCCCTTTGGGAAAACCTGAGACGTTATCTTCAGGAAAGGTCCATCCATTTTACAAACCATATGCAGCGTTTATCCTTCGAAAAAAGAAAAATGGGACTTTTGGAAAAGGAAGCCTTGCATCTGTTATTGGCAAAAAACAATGCGACACCCGTTGGGTATTGTGTTTCAGCTATTGAAGATGGTGAAGGGATGATCGAGTCCCTTTTTGTCAGCTCACAGTTCAGAAAATGGGGCATCGGCGAAACGCTGATTCGTAATTCAATAAAATGGTTGGAGGACGAAGGAGTACAGTCAATTTCATTAAATGTTTCCTCAGGAAACGAACAGGTGATGGCATTTTATAGAAAATGGGGATTTGAAGTGAATCTCTACAAATTAACAAAGGTTAACCCTTAATAAGGAGTATAAGATGACTCAGTTTACAAAATTGAATGTATTAATTGCAGGAATATTGATTTTTTTTACCTCAATTGGCGTTTCCTTTGATTCCTATATCATCGATAACAAAATCAATGAAGCTTATAGGATTTCACAACTTACAGAAAAACCACTATTAATTTTGTTCAGCATAAAAGGGTGTCAGGACTGTGTTTTGCTAAAGGAACAGACCCTTTCAGATCCGCTAGTCTCTGATTTTCTAAATCAAAGGTTTATCATCGTGGATATCAATCCTATTCCATTTTATTTTGGTCTGTATCCCATCAACGATGATGAGGCAAATAGTTATTCTTATGATATGCTTTACAAAAAGTTTTCAGTTTCCAGGACCCCCACATTGATGTTTTTCAACCTAGAAGGTAATGAAATCAACCGGCTTCAGGGATTTTACGAAAGCTCCTTTTTAATAGAAACAATCCGATCATTCAGTCCTTTGTATCAAGAAGAAAAAGAACCTTTTATTAAACCCATAACAGATGATGAAACAGCCAGATTGTTACTGGAAACACTCCCTAACGTTAAACAGTATCCATATGAAGAATTCAAAGCAACTTATGATGTGTTGAATCCGCTTGATTATTATATTGTTCAAGAGGCAACGTATGAAGCGGTTCAATCATTTCTGGAGGGTGTTCCTTCTCCTTTAAAAAACGTTTTTGTCTATGAAGGCGAATTAAGACAGTATCAACCACTTGATACTGAAAATGACACACAGGAAGATCAGACACAAGCAGGCTATTGGACTGACATCATCAAAGCTCAGGTTATAGAACTTTTGACAGAAGAAAACCCACTCACAATATTGGACGTGAGAACACCATCAGAGTATGAAGCAGGTCATATAGATGGTGCCATCAACCTCAACTTTCTTTCGGATGAATTTGATGAACTTTTGAGCAAGATGGAAAAGGATGCCATTTATCTGGTTTACTGTCAAAGTGGCGGTAGAAGCATATCTGCTGTACAAAGGATGAATGAACTGGGATTTGAGTATATCTATCATTACCCAGGAGGCTATACGGACTTTAGTAAATAAAATCTTCAAAGAAAAAAGAATGAATAATGCATAATAATAACCGTTCTAACCTCAAAAAAAGCCCGCATCAGCGGGCTTAATTGTTGGCTGGTTATTTGTATATTGAAAGGAAGCCTTTTACAGCTATAATAAAAGCCATTTGTTTTTCCAAAAAGGCCGCATGCCCAGCGTTGGGAATCTGCAAATAGACTGAGTTTTTGATCTTTGAAGCCATTTTATTCATCTGTTCGGCGGGGGTTAAGATATCTTTTTCAGCGCTCAATACCAGAGTAGGAACGCTGATTTTCTCGATAATATCAGAGCAATCAAAGTTTTTTGCGCTTCTTGATAGTCTCGTGAATCCTTCAAACCATTCTTTTGTGAGTATCTTCTCAAAGATCTCCTGCCTTTTTTGCAGCCATTCATACTGTTCATCATAAAACACATCTGAGTAAATGGGTGGAATGGAAATAGTAAAAAAATCAGCTCCGCTGTTGAGTTTAGCTGCTAATTCCCAAGAATCACTGATGGCTTGAAGGTATTTGGTGACTTTTTCAATCACGTTGACTAACATCAATGAAGCAAGCCTATCCTGATATTCTCTGGTGAATTCAATTGCTACCTGTCCGCCGTAGGAAACCCCCAACAAATGAATCTTGTCAATTTTAAGAGCATCCAATAACTCTAAGAGATCTTGTACATGTAACTTCCATGTATAAGAGATATCTTTTAATCGGCTTGATTGACCCTGATCACGAAAATCCATCAGTAACAACCGATAATCAGATGCAATATACTCCTTTAGTCCAGTCCAACTGGCCGTACTCATCATGATTCCATTGAGAAAAACAACCCATGGACCGTTTTGTCCATAGGTTTCATAATATATTTCTCCGCCATTTGAAAGCGTATGAATCATATCTTTTTCTCCTTGAGAAAATCAGTTAAAATGGTCACAAATTGATCAGGGTTCTGTACGTTTACAGCATGCCCTGTATCTTTTAAGACTTCGATTCTGGCATTTTTAATACGTTGTACAGTAGGTTTTAACAAGGCTTCAGTAATCAGGGAATCTTTATCACCGACCAGAAATAAAACTTCAAAATTGATTTTCAGTAATTCATCCAGATAATGATATCTTTCAAGTGCCCTGGCATTTTCGGTGAAGGCCCTTTGATCCATGAGCAGTGCATCATCTGTCAGTTTTTCCAACAAACGTTCCGGATCATCAGAAGTGATCATTCCTGAAAGTGCCATTTTTAACAAACCTCTGTTATTCTGATACGATTTCAGAACCGGATAATATTCCTCTGGGGTCACCAATCCATCTGCGGGTGCCGGATCTATTAACAGCATTTTGTTTATCCTGTCCGGATTATTTAACGCATATCTCAAACAAACCGCTCCACCGAGTGAATGACCCACCAAATTGATCTTTTTGAGATTGAACGTGTTAATGAATCCTTCTAATTCTTTAGCGTAATTTTCAATGCTAATGTCCCTTTCAGGATGGCTTGAGTCACCAAATCCCGGTAAGTCGAGGGCAATCCCACGATAATCAGTTTGATTCAATCGCTTCAAAACGGGTTCGTACCATCTCCAGGAAGCAAAATTTCCGTGAACCATGAAAACAGGCTCTCCAGTAGGATTCCCTCCCGTTTCAAAATGGATTTTAATATCTCCAAGTTTGACAAACATTGATTTATCCTCCTTGAACTGCATCTTTCTCAATCTCTTCCGTATCCACACATAGGGTCTCCAAAGATACTTCCATTGAAAGATGTATAATGCATAGCTCAAACCCCTTGGGAAGAAGAGTACCACCAAGATTAACATCACACCGAATATGATGGACATAGGTAAATTGATTCGGCTAAAAAGGAAAGGAATAGCTACCATCAAAATGGTACCGATGACATTTCCCGAAAGGGATGCCAACCCTCCCACAACAATCATTGCTAACAAATTGATTGATAATCCTAAAGCGAAGTCTGTCGGGGCAATATAATTGATGGTATGCGCATAAAGTGCTCCTGCAATACCACCGTAGACAGCACTGATAATGAAAGCGATTAATTTATACTTCGAGATGTTAATTCCAGAAGATCGAGCCGCAAACTCGCTCTCCCTAATCGCTTTAAAAGCCCTGCCGGTTCTTGATTGTAATAGATTATGGGCAAACAGAAATAGAATAACCGTAATCACACAAATCAAGTAATACTTTCCCAAATCGCTGCTAACATTGAATCCAAAAAGATCGGGATTTGGAACTCCTGTCATACCCGTATGTCCGCCTAAATAATCACTGGCGCCGATTATTTTTTCAACTGCTACTCCAAACGCCATGGTGGCGATGGCTAAATAGAAACCGGTTAATCTTAATGCGGGGAACCCTAAAATTAAACCAAACAAGCCTGAAAATCCCCCTGCCAAAAAGATCGTGATGAGAAACGGAAAGTTATAATTCTTTGTTAATACTGCGGAAAGATAGGCGCCTAATGCCATAAATGCCGCATGACCGATGGAGATTTGGCCTGCATAGCCGATGAGTATATTCAATCCCAAAGCGGCAATGGAGAAAATCAAAACCTGGGAAAAAATACTGATCAAAAAGGTTTGATTCAGAAAGAGAAGGGGTAAAATAGCCAGTGCCACAGCAAACAGTATCATGTTTTTGTATTTTTTCATCATTAGACCCTCCTCTTTGAAGATTTGCCTAAAATACCAGATGGTTTAATCAACAACAGAATAATAATGATAATCAAAGCCACCGCTAATTTCAAATCCGCCGATATCCATTCACCAACATATTGTTCAATCACTCCCAACAAAAGGCCACCTACAATTGCGCCCGGTAAACTGTCAAATCCACCTAAGACAGCCGCAGTCAATCCCTGTATTTGCAGATTTAACATCATATTCGGATGCACATATGTTTTGGGAGCGGCTAATATGGCAGCTAAAGCACTGAGAGCGGTGCCAAACCCCCATGCAAAACCGTACACTCCACCAACGGGTATACCCATTAGTTTTGCCGCCTCTTCATGCTGAGAGGATGCCCTCACAGCCAGTCCCACCTTGGTGTATTTGAGATAGAAAAAGGTACCGAAGACAATCACAGCTGTTAGAATAAAAATCAGTAAATCCTGCCGGGTTATCACCAGAAATATTTCACCAATATTAATCAATAAAGGTTTTCCGCTTATGAGGTTTGGCAACTGTCTGGTATCCTGTTTCCAAATCCAAAGAGCAGTTCCTTCAAGCGTCATCAGCATGCCCAATGTGATGATCAACATAGCCGAATGCGAAAGATTTCTAATTGGTCTTAACAGAAATTTTTCAGTCAGCATACCCAAAACAACGGCAAACAACAAACCCATCAGAATCGCTAAAAGAAGCGGAAAACCAAAAAAGGCATAACAGGAAAAGGTTATATACGCCGCAAACATTCCCATATGACCATAAGCGAAATTTAAAACACCGGTAGTACGATGGATGATAACCAATCCCAACGCAACCAGGGCAAACAAGCTTCCATCTCTTAATCCAAGTATTAATTGCTGCATGATATCACCTAACCCCCCAGATATTTCTGTTTGACTTTGTCGTTTTTCAACAGTTCGGAAGCTGGTCCTTCCAGAGGTATCTTGCCGACTTCAATAATATAGGCATAGTCCGAAATATGCAATGCGGCATTGGCATTTTGTTCTACAAGGAAAATAGTCGTTCCGGCACTTTTTAATTCGATGAGTGTATCAAATATTTGCTCAAAAATAATGGGAGCCAAACCTAATGAGGGTTCATCCAGCATCAGTAATTTTGGATCAGCCATAAGAGACCTACCAACTGCAAGCATTTGCTGTTCTCCTCCGGAAAGGGTTCCGGCCATTTGTTTTCGTCTGTCACTTAAAATGGGGAAAAGTGTATAAACCCTCTGTATATTTTCTTTCACCCTCTCTTTATCCTTAATAACATAGGCTCCCGCCAACAGGTTTTCATACACCGAGAGATCCGGGAAAAGTTTTCTACCCTCGGGACAATGAATAATGCCCTGTTTGACAATATAATCTGTTGATCTGTTGTGAATCGCCTCACCCATAAATGAAATTTCACCATCATAAATATGATTCAACCCGGAAACCGCTCTCAATGTTGTGGATTTGCCCGCTCCGTTGGCCCCAAGCAATGAAGTAATGGTTCCTTCTTGAATTTCAAGGGTAATTCCTTTCAACGCTTCAACATATCCGTATTTTAATTTGACATCCGTTAATTTAAGCATATTTACTCTCCCCTAAATAAGCCTTGATGACTTCGGGATCGGTTCTAATCTCTTGTGGTATACCCTGGGCAATCTTTTTTCCAAAATTCATTACCGTTATATAATCTGAAATGTCCATGACCAAAGACATATCGTGTTCAACAAGAAGAATGGTGACTCCCTGAGCCTTTATTTCTCTTATAACCTCTTTCAAGAACTCTGTTTCTGATGGATTTAAACCTGCTGCCGGTTCATCTAAAAGCAACAGCCTGGGAGATGAAATCAACGCTCTGCCAATTTCCACCATTTTCTGCAATCCGTATGGAAGCATTCCTGTTAAGCTGTTAAGTCTATTTTTTAAACCAAGAAATTCAGCAATCTGTGAGGCTTTATCGTTCGATCTTGATTCTTCTGAAAGCGCTCGTTTAGTCTGAAAGATTTCGTTGGTTAGTCGGGTGTTGATATTCACGTGCTCTCCGACCAAAAAATTGTCCCTAACTGTCATCATTTTAAAGATTTCCAGGTTTTGAAAGGTTCTTGCAATTCCCGATTGGATGATTTCATGAGGTTTCAATTTTAACAAACTCTCACCATCAAACAGAATTTCCCCTTCATTAGGTTTGATCACACGGGTAATCACATTAAACATCGTCGTTTTGCCGGCACCATTGGGGCCTATTAACGAATGGATCTTTCCCTGTTCGATGTCCATCGTAATCTGAGAGGTTGCAATCAACCCCCCAAATCTAACCGTTATATCCTTGACTTCCATTAAACTCATCCTTCATCACCTGCCAAAACATTGTAATAAAAAGAACAGGGGGATTCGGTTTTAAAAAACCGAATCCCAATGCAATACTTTGTAATTATTCTCCCATTTTCACCCAATCGATGGCTTTGATCATCTGATCGCCTTCGACTCTGAGAATATACATGGCATTCAAACCCAATCTGGCCTTTTCATTATCCGGATCGTACTTGTAATATGTAATAATTGGCGAAATAATTCCCTGCCAACCCTTCAAACTTTCAAGACCTTTAACCAAAGATTCCCTGGTTAAGTTTTCTCCTGCTCCAGCTCTCCATAAACCTTGTGTAAAGAGTTCTGCGGCAATAAATCCTGCTGCTGCATATGCATCAGGAATTTCATCGGGATAACTGGCTTGGAATATCTCCAAATATTGGATAAATTTCTCTGATTCAGGATCTCCGAGATCAACCCACGCCATGACTTCCAATCCTTCTGCAGCACCCTCTGCCAACTGAATCAGCTTGGGTTCCGCATTGGGATAACAAGTAACAAAGAGCGGTTCAAAACCGTAATCCCTTGACTGCTTTAAAATATTTGGTGTCTGGTCCGTAAAAGTCAGTAAATAGACTGCGTCCACTCCCGACTGCATCATTTTGATGATTTCATTGTCAAAGGATGTCTGAGCCGGATCAACGGCGATAGCTTGTACCAGCAAATTCTCTCTTCCATTTTCTTTTAGATACGCTGATAAAGCACTATAAGCTTCTTTCCCATCTTCTGCAGCTCTGTAAATCATACCAATTTTCTTTTTATTTGCAACTTCTGTTAAATATTTCCCAACGATCGGTGCTTCGATTGAGTAATTTGGCTGAACAGAGAAAATGTATTCTTTCGGGGGAATGGCCAATAAACTGGACCCACTTCCCTGATAAACAAAAGGAACACCGCCACCATTTAAGTAATCCATAACGGCTAAACATCCGGGTGTTCCAAGGCCACCGACTATGGCGAATACTTTATCCTGCTCCACCAGTCTTTTTACCTCAATAACCGTTTTTGAAGGAACGAATTGATCATCAACAGTAATCAAATTGACCTTTCTTCCCCAAACACCTCCATTTTCATTGACCCAATTAAAATAAGCTTGCATTCCTTTGTCCATTGAAACACCAATAAAGGCCAATGCTCCTGAAAGAGCCTGGAATGAACCGATAGTGACTGAGTCATCGGTGATTCCATTTGTTGAAGTATCAGCGGTAAAGGCAGTAGAAAAAATCATTGCGACCACGAGAACAATCATTAGAATCTTTTTCATGTTATTTCCTCCTTTTTATAAAAGCCCAATTTCATGAGCCTGTTTTTTAAGATCATCCCGATCTTCGGGATGGGCTATTCTGATTAATTCCTGGACTCTTTTATTCACGGGAAGTCCTCTCAGTTTGGCAATACCGAAGTCAGTAACAACCCAATCCAAATCCTGTCTGGGTACTGTAACACCAGACCCAGGCTTTAGCATGGGAACAATTTTTGATGCTCCATTTTTGGTTCTAGCTGATAGTGCAATAACACCCTTACCCCCTTTACTCATTACCGCACCCCTATGAGTATCCAATTGCCCGCCCGTTCCGCTGAAATGTGCTGTACCAATGGATTCTGAACAGACCTGCCCGGTAAGGTCTACCATAATAGCCGTATTGACGCTGACCATGTTGTCGTTTTGTGCGATAACGTACGGATCGTTCACGTAATTACCTCTTAGTAGCCAAACTCCAGGATTATCCTCGATAAAGTCATACATTTTTTTCGATCCCAAGGCAAAGGTGCAAATCGCTTTACCTGGCCACAATGTTTTTTTCGCATTCGTAATAACGCCCAGTTCGAACAGATCGATCATAGACTCGGTAAACATTTCTGTATGAATGCCCAAATCCCTTTTATCTTTCAAAAGACCTGCCACAGCGTTTGGGATACCCCCGATACCTATTTGAAGCGTAGAGCCATCATGGACCAGTTCTGCAATGTATCCCGCAATCATTTCATCCGTTTGAGTGGCTTGACTGTCCGGCAGTTCTGGAATGGGGTAATCGACTTCATACAGCCAATCGATTTGAGAAATATGAACTTGTGTATCACCATGCGTTCTGGGGGCGTTTTTATTGACCTCAAACACAACTCTTTTAGCCTTCTCTATCACATCTTTTTCATAGGTGGCACTTAAAGAAACCGTGAAAAATCCATGTTCATCCATTTCAGAAGCGATTCCAATGTAATAATCCGGATCTTGTAAAGACAACAAGTTCGTTCCCGCTTCATGGAGGTTGTTGGGTACATAAGTGGCTGTTTTCAACCCGCTTTTTATGGCGCTTCGAATTGCCCCATTATGGAACCATGAGTTGTTAATAAATGAACCCTCATAATCCTTTTTCATATAAAATTCGTAGGGATTCATATTCAAACAGGTATAAACACCAACGTTTTTGACTCGATGGGCAATCGTATGTAAATCTGTCAAAAAACACTGTGGCTCCATCGCTGCCATCCCACATACAATCACATCATCTGTTTTGATGTGAGATAAAACCTGCTCGCAGCTGGTTCTTTTTGATTCATAATCTTTGTAAAAACCGTTCAAAACAATCACTCCCCATTTTTATAATGACCCCATTGAATAACAGATGATGCCCAAACAAATCCCAAACCGGCGCCGACCATGACAACAATATCTCCATCTTTTATCTTGTTGTTTTTTAGTCCTTCTTCTAAAGAAATGATTTGATCATTTTGACCGATATGACCGTATTTGTCAAGATAAGTTGTTTGTTCGTCGTTGAGACCAAGCTCTGTGAGAATCAGATCATGGGCTGATCGCTTAAAATGTAGAATGGCAAGATAATTAATATCCTCTTGAGAATATCCTGACTTTTTTAACGCATCTCGAATCACCCAGAAGAAATTCGGCAAGGTTTTTTCTCCCAGTTTGGTTTTAAACGCCTTTGGATCTCCCTGGATTTTGAAATGGAATTGTTCAACATCATCTTTTTGCAACGGCCATCGATTATTTCCGCCAACGGGAACAACACAACCTCTGGAAAAGGAACCGTCTCCTTTAAAAGAGGAAGCCAGGATGACATTTTTATCGTATCCTTTTTCTAATATCACTGCAGCTCCACTGGCACCAATATCAAACATGAAGGATGTGGAAGGTTCTTTGTAGCTAATGAGATCGTTGTTTCTGTAACCGGAACACAATAAAACCCTTTTGATTTCATCGTTGTTTCTCATGAGACTTTTTGCCGTTTCAAATCCCGCCATCATCGAACCGCACATGGCCTCCATATCAAAACCCCAGGCATTAATAGCACCTAAACGATGAGCTACATCAAGACTGGCCAGCCAACAAGGAAAGTCTTTGTGCTGGGCCCCATTCCAAATAACCAAATCGATGGATTTGGCATCGATGCCCGCATTCATTAAAGCTTTTTGTGATGCCCACAGACCCATGTTACTGGCTGTATCCTCAGGACCTGGAACGGTTTTTTTTATGACACCGAACTTATTTTCAACGACATCCCAGGGAATATTTGATTGCTCGGCGATGTATTGTGAATTTTCTGTTTTTTGTGGGAAATAGGTACCAAATCCCTTTATACCAATCAATTCGTCAGACATAAATAGTCCTCCACTCCGGATAAATTTAAAACAAAAAAATAAAAGATAAGAAAAAATAAAAAAATCTTATAAACCGATAATAAACTACAGATTCTTAATGATAACAGCTGTTCCCATTCCGCCACCGATACACAAACTGGCAAGTCCGTATTTGAGATTGCGTTTCTTCATCTCATATAAAAGAGTGACAATGATTCTGTTTCCTGAGCAGCCGATAGGATGCCCCAAAGCTATTGCACCGCCGTTGACATTCGTGCGCTCCATTAACCATTCTTTCGATACATTGTGTTCTTGTGTCAAATCCTTGATCACGCCCAAGCTTTGTACGGCAAAGGCCTCATTCAACTCAATCAGTTCAATATCTTTGAGACTCAAATCGGATTTTTGCAGAACCTTTCTAATCGCACCGACAGGTCCCAATCCCATATATGCCGGATCCACACCATATTGAGCAAAGGCAACCAGTTCAGCCATTGGGGTCACGCCGGTTTGTTGACATTTTTCTTCACTCATTAAAACGGTCATTGATGCACCGTCATTGATACCCGAAGCGTTTCCTGCTGTTACTGAACCATCTCTTTTAAAGGCTGGCTTAAGTTTTGCAAGTTTATCCAAATCGGTCAATCTGGGATGTTCATCAATCTCAAAGATTGTATCTCCTTTTCTTCCTTTAATCACCACTGGTTCGATTTCGTCTTTAAATCTACCTTCTTCAATGGCCTTGGCTGCTTTCTGTTGACTTTCAAAGGCAAATTGGTCTTGTTCCAATCTATTAATGGCATATTTGTCGCTAATGTTTTCAGCTGTCATTCCCATGTGGTAATGATTAAAAATATCAGTTAAACCGTCATTTACCATATGATCAACAATTGAACCATCACCCAACCGATAACCGAATCTTCCGTTTGTAAGGAGATAGGGGGCCATGCTCATGTTTTCAGTTCCTCCGCATAACACACAGTCAGCTTCTCCAGCTAGGATATCAGTTGCTCCTAACATGACAGATTTCATTCCCGAACCGCAAAGCATATTAACCGAAAAACCCGGTTTCTCTTGGGGAACACCTGCATATATGCTCACCTGACGGCCTGGACCCATTCCCAAACCTGCAGAAAGAATATTGCCCACGATGGTTTCATCGATTTGTTCAGGATTGATCTGTGATTGTGTCATTGCTGCTTTTGCTGCTATGACTCCAAGCTCTACTGCCGATGTGTTTTTCAGGACTCCTCCCATGGTTCCTATCGCTGTTCTTTTTGCACCTGTAATCAATATTTTTTTCATCCGTTCCTCCTAATTGGTTTTTTCATTTGATCTTTTTGCTATTCCATTCATCATCAAGTCTGCCAACACTCTCAGATAGATGTCAATATCTTCGTCCTGCAAACCCTGATGGGAAGTAGAAAAATCAGACAAAATCAAGAGTGATTGACCCAACAAGTGTCCAATTCCCATAAGAATCATAGACAAGATGTCTGAATCGTAGCCTCTGATTTGTTTTTTTTCTTTTGCCAGATCTAAAACATTTATATATGGCTTTTTTAGTGATTCATAGTAAGTCAAAGTGATTTTACTGTCAATAAATTCACTTTCTCTTACCACTCCATACATGTTGGAATGGTGCTTAAAAAACTCGAGAAATCCCTTCAGAGAAGCAATTTCTAAATCCCTTCTATCCGAAAATCTTTCAGAGTATTTTTTTAAAACATATCGTAATTCTTTACTGGTTTTATGAATCAATTGGGATAAAAGCTCGTATTTACTTGAAAAATAAAGGTAAAAAGCTCCGGCTGAAAGTTTGCTATTCCGGCAAATCTCATGAACGGTTGTTTCAAAAAAGCCTTTTTCCCCAAAGAGTGCCTCAGCTGAATCCAGTAATCTCTTTTTACTCTGTTCGCCTTTATTCAAAGAGTTTTCATCGTTTAAACTCAAATCATTCAATGTTGAAAAAACCCGTTCATCAAAGACATACGTTGTAGAGGAAAGCCCGTTTAAATAAAAATCTAAAAGCGTTTCTCTTGTTTTCTGAGGTACTTCTGCATCATTCCACAAAATCCAATAACCGGCAATGTAAAACAGCGGTCCAAATAGAAACCAAAAAAGGGGATCTCGGTTTTGCGAAATCGGGCTTATTTCAGAACTCTTTTGCAGTATATGTTTAATCTTGGTATGGAAATTCAAACATAAACCTTTGTCTATAAATTCCGCCTCACGGAAAACCTTATACTCGTATCGAAAATTCCAAAACGTATCGAAAACTCTGTTGATAAGGGTTTTTGTTTTTTCTTCTATCGTTGATTCTGAATGAATAATACTGGATAACAGATTAAAGAATTCGTTTTGAAAAGTTTCCAGAATGATCTCAAATATCTCGTCTTTTGAACTAAAATACTGGTAAAACGTGGCAGGAGAAACCATCGCCGCTTTAGAAATGGCTAACACGGATGCCTTATGGTACCCCTTTTGCAAAAAAATGCGTTGGGCACTTTCAAACAAGGATTTCCAAGTATTTTCGCCTTTTTCAGATTTGGGAATTCTTCTCACAGATTTCTCCTCACACTAAATAAAATAGTAGCCACAATCTTCCAATTCTTAAATAACGAGACCGCCATCAACACCCAAAATCTGACCAGTTATATAACGAGCATCATCACTTGCCAGGAATAAGAAAGCATTGGCAATATCGATTGGATCTCCTATCATTTTTAACGGTGTTTTTTCTGTCATATAATCCAAGACTTTTTGAGGTAAATTTTCAGTCATGGGTGTTCTGATGAATCCAGGGGCCACGGCATTGACCCTGATTTTGTATCTGGCCAATTCTTTTGCCCATGTATAAGTCATGCCGATAACACCGGATTTTGTTGCTGCATAATTGGTCTGTCCAATATTTCCATAGACACCGACTACCGAAGATGTGGATAGAACAACACCTCCCGAATCCTTCATCAAACGGCTGCAAGCCTGAGTCATATTGAAAATGCCCTTTAAATTGACGTTTATAACCTGATCCCATTGTTCTTCTGTCATCTTCATCAAAAAAGCATCTCGAGTTATTCCGGCGTTATTGACCAATATGTCTATTTTGGAATATTCCTCTTTAATTTGATTGGTTACCTTTTCGATTTCCTCTCTGTTGGTAACATCCAAATGCATCCCTTTAATCGAACCTTCTAATCCAATAGCCTCATTTTCAAGAGCCTTTAAATCATCATCCAACACATCACAGGCGAAAACAGTTGAACCGTTTTGTGCAAACAATATAGCAGTTTCTCTTCCAATTCCTCTGGCTGCTCCAGTAATGACACTAACCTTTCCTTTCAATTTCAAAATAACACCTCCATTTTTTTGTGGTTTATAAAAGACATGAATACACTATCACATTTATATCATATACCATTTATAATTATATACAAATCGTATCATATCCAATCTCACTTGATTTTTAGTGTTTATTCTTAAATATGTTCTAAAAGTTTCCTTTTCCTTAGATTTTCGGTACAACTTATCAACAGATTTTTTTTCGTGAGGAAATCTAACTAATGTGAAGCTCAGAAAAAATAACGTTAAAGAATTCATGAAAAATCAAAAAAAGTTGAGATATTATGGTAGAATAAAAAAAAGAGCATCAATGAAAAAAATACTGCGGGGGTGGTTCAAAGTGACGATTTCTAAAAAAGTGATCATTGGTTTTACCATACTCATCGCCTTATTCGTTGTCATTTCAGTCCTGACCTTTCTTTCTTCTACAAAGATAGAACAGGAAGGAACAACAATTAAGAGTGAAGTGGATTCCGTTAGTGATCAATTTCTTGATTATGAACAAGTGAGTGAGTTTTCCACAGAAATAGATACGATGTTGCAAAAGGTATTGGAAATGGGCTATATATTTGACATACAAACTTTAGAAGCCTTAAATGATAAGCTAACAGCACAGATGAATCAGATAACCGTTCGGGCAAAAGAACTTGGCTTATATGATGTTGTTCAAAACGAGCTGTTGGCAATTGCTCAGGAAGCGGATCAAGTGTATACCTTCAAAAGCCAAGAAATTCTGCATACTAATGAATTTAACACCATGAATAAAGAAATGATTGATAATCAAAAAGAATCCCGAGCCATAGAAGATGAAATCAATCTGGCATTGTATATCAAACCTTCCGAAGTACCTGAAGAATCCTTTCAAGAAATTGGCAGTGCTACACTGGATGATTTCTACAATGTTTTTGTAGGGATACAGGAAGAAGGCAGCCTTCTGCCCAGTTTATCCGAAGAACAAGAGCTCCAGATCAAAAATGCCTTGCTTAAAGATGCCGGGATTGAGAATTTCAAGTTACTTGAAATCGAGTTATTATGGAATGAAAAATTATTAGGGAAAAATGTTCCGTTAACCGACTTAACCCAATTAAAGCTGATGACAAGAGAGGTATTGATTAAACCGGATAATGCAGATCAGCAAGTCGAAGCCATTATTAACTTCAAAAATGAAATGCTTTCTCGCATAATCGCTGAAGGCAAAAGAGGCACGATTGTTTCAAAATACGGTTTTGATCTCTTTGACCCCGTCGCTGCCATATTGATCACACTTTCTTTGGAGGAATACGTTGAAAAGATAGAAGCTCTAAAAGTTCAGTTGAATCGATCTTCTCAGATATCAGATAAATTGAACGCTGTACAAGAAAAAGCCGTAGCGGTGCAATCAGCGATAGAGGATTCCAAGGTAGGTTCGCTGAATGTAATCAATCAGGAGATCAATCAAACGCTTAATCAACTCCATCAAAAACTTCAAGATATCAACAACCAGCAAAACGAACAATTCAATAACGGATTAAATGCAGTAAAACAACGCAGTGATGAAAGTGTTGACAGCATGTATTCCAACAATATCGTGATCATATTTATTGTGTTGATTTCTGTTGTTATTGGAATTATTATCGCTTTGATGATTCATTTCAGTATAAAAAAATCCATGAAATCACTGTTAACAAAGACAGATAAACTGAAAGAATTAGACTTGACCGTAGAATTTGAAAATACAACTAAACACAAAGATGAGATAGGCTTAGCTGAGCAAGCCATGCAAGAAATTGCGTTGTCAATGAAAAACACAATCATTAAAGTCAAATCAGCTATGGACGATGTGAAACAATCCTCTCAGGAACTTGACGCCATTGCAATGGACACAAATGCTGTTTCACAGGAATTACAGGATATTTCAGATAGCACTGAAAGAAATATTCAAGACACTTCAGCGGCAATAGAAGAGGTAACCTCCGGAATTGAGGAAATTGCAGCTTCAGCAAAAAATGTCTCTGATATCTCTAAAGGGCTTTTCGAAAGAACTGATGAAACGTCCCATTCTGCAAAAACAGGTGAAGAAGAATTAACTAAGATGGCAACAATCGTCAAGGATGCCGAGAATCAGGCATCAGAAACGTCAAAATATGTTGATGAATTGCAAGTTCAGGCAAAGAATGTAGGCGAAATCGTACAAACCATTTCAGGGATTAGCGAACAAACCAATCTTTTGGCTCTAAATGCCGCTATAGAGGCTGCAAGAGCGGGAGAAGCCGGGAAAGGTTTTGCGGTAGTAGCTGATGAAATCAGAAAATTGGCGGAAGAAAGTCAAAAAGCCACAGAAGACATATCAAAAATGCTTAAAGAGATTGGAAATCGGGTTCAATCTGTTAATGTAGCTTCAGATAAGACCGTCACTATCGTCAATGATATGAACGAAAAAGCTCAAAGTGCATTGCTGCAATTTAGCGCTATTTCAAGAAATCTATCCACTGTTCTGGATTCGGTTGAGAATCTCAGCAATACATCCGAAGAGCAAAGCGCCGCTGCTGATGAGATCGCCAATGCGATGGATCAATCAGCTCAATCAATGGTACATGCTTCTGAGCAGGTCGAATCGTTGGTAAATGAAGTCGGAAGGCAAACAAAATCGGTGAAAACCATGAAAGAGGCCACACAGAAGCTGAATGGACTCGCTGATCAACTCAACCAGGAAATAGACAAGTTTAAAATCTGAAAGGAGCAAGAGGTGACCATTTGAACCCTTTAAAAGCTGTTTGGGAATCAATTCCCACACCTGCACTTTTAATCAACGCATCTGTCTTGAAGCGGAACATTATCCGTATGCAGGAACTGGCTAACCAAAATAAAGTCCATTTGAGACCCCATACAAAAACACATCGAACTCCTGAAATTGCGAGAATGCAGTTAAAGCAAGGCAGTCACGGAATAACGGTTGCGACTACCGGCGAGGCTGAATGTATGTTTGATGCGGGTATAAACAACCTATTTATCGCAAATGAAATTGCGGATGCCGAAAAACTAATCCGCTTAAAGAGACTCGTAGCATTAGGTTGTCAATTATCTGTCGGAGTTGATCATTCTTATCATGTAGAATTAGCAAATCAAGTATTTTCCGGATCAGCACATTCTTTAAACGTATTGATAGAAATAGATGTAGGAGATGAGCGTGCAGGCGTTCAAGACTTTGAACAGGCTCTTGCTTTAGCAAAACTGATTGAAAAATCAGAAAATGTACGATTTTCAGGCGTTTTTTCACATGAAGGACAATCTTATGGTGCCCGTTCAAAAGAAGATTGTCAGAGAATATCCTATGAGAGTCATTCAAAAACGGTACAGATAGCTAATTTATTGAGGTCTCGAGGGATTGAAGTCAGAACTGTCAGTGTTGGCTCAACACCTTCCATTCTAACTTCTCCAGTACTAGCCGGAGTAACGGAAATACGACCTGGAACATATCCGTTGATGGACGCTTCACAAGCGGCTGTCATCAACAACTTTGACTCCTGTGCGGCAACTGTACTCTCCACCGTCATCAGTAAGCCAATCAAGAGCCGCATCGTTTTAAACGCTGGAGCAAAGGCCTTGACCGGTCAAATGGTTCGGTCTGGAATTACCAAAAATCATGGTTATGGTTATCTTAAAGAATATGGCGTATGGACAAATGTCTTTTTTGATGAACATACCGTTGTGAACGACGAGGGCTTTGCTTCAAAGGTTCAAATTGGTGACAAGGTTGAAATTATACCCAATCATATTTGTCCAGCGGTCAATCTTTACGATTATTTTTATCTGATCGAGGAGGGGCATTATAAGAAAATACCAATAGAATGCAGGGGAAAGTCCACATAAATCAAACGGGGGGATCGTCCCCCCGTTTCGTCATTTTATGATATAGGCTTTAGGCGGCTTAATTCCGTTAAAGTTCGTTCCGTATTCTACCGTGTAAGCTCCAGCATTCTTAAAATAGACCCTGTCTCCCATTGTAATGGTAACTGGCAGTTCCACTTCATCGTAAATCGTGTCCACACTGTCACAAGTAGGTCCGGCAAGAGAAAATATGGCAGTTTCTTCTTCTTCTTTTCCTTCAACAATGATTTCATAACGAAAATCTTCAATGGTCTCAAGCAAACCATGAAAAACACCAGCATCTATATAAACCCAATTATCTTTCTGTTTTCTAGAACGCAGGATGACTTCACTGACAAGCACACCAATATCTCCAACCATTGATCTTCCCGGTTCAACAATAACTCTAAGATTTTTTGCATCTGCCAAGTATTCCTCGATTGACTCTTTGATCATCAATCCAATTTCCTCAATCTGAGGAATCGGGCGGGTATGTTGGATGGGCATTCCTCCTCCAAGATTAACCATTTGCAGTTCAATATTTTCATATTCCTTCAATTGATAAAATATGTCCCCTGCTTGCACTATTGCTTCTTTCCATTTGTATTTGTTATAGGTTTGAGAACCCACATGAAAGGATATGCCATAGGGAATTAAACCTAACTTTTTTGCATGAATCAATAATTGAACCACGTGGTCAATATCCGTTCCGAACTTTTTGGATAACGGCCAATCGGAGTCATCTGAGCTCATCAACAAACGTGCATATACTTTACTTGCCGGGGCATTGTTCGCAATTTTTTCAAGTTCCATCTCGCTATCCACTGAATACATTTCAATGTTGTTTTGAAAAGCAAAAGCAATGTCTTTTTCCTTTTTTATGGTATTGCCAAAACTCATCAAATGCCCCGGTATTCCCAAACTCAAAAGCAACTCAATTTCACCTCTTGAAGCCACATCAAAATGTGCCCCCTTGTTAAAAAGAGTTTTGACGATTTCCTGATGACTGTTTGCTTTTACAGCATAATAAATTTCAATGTTATCCATGATCGAAGCCAGTCGTTCATAATTTGTTTCAAGGAGTTTTGTATCTAGCAGGACAAAAGGTGTTTCATATTGTTTTCCAATTTCATAAATGCTTTTTGTAATTTCCAAAATTTCTCACTCCTTTTTATCACTCCGATTTTGAGTTTATTCTTTACGTCCCTGAATGTTCGCAAGACGGATTTTGCAAAATATTTCAACGATTGATGGATCAAATTGCTTTCCGCTGTTGTTCTGAATCTCTTCAATGGCTATTTCTTCTTTGACTGCTTTTTTATACGACCGGTCTGAAGTCATGGCATCAAAGGTGTCAGCAACAGCAATAATCCTTGAATACAATGGGATGGCTGTTTCAGACAATCCTGCAGGATATCCGTGCCCATCCCATCTCTCGTGATGGTAGCGTACGGCCTCGACAATGACGTCGATATCATCCGAAGTATCTAAGATTTCAGCTCCCCAGACAGGATGTTTCTTAATTTCCTCATATTCTTCGCGTGTTAATCGCCCCGATTTTAGTAATATGGTGTTTGGAATATTAATCTTTCCGATATCATGGACTAATCCCGCCCAATAGATCTTATTTGTCTGTTCTGCATCAAAACCCATCGCTTTGGCAATTTCAGCTGATAATTTCCCTACGTTCTCAGAATGTCCCTTTGTATAGGGATCGTGAATTTCCAATATTTTTATCATGGCCAGTATCAGTTTTTGCTGAAATTCCGTTTGGGCCTTAAATAATCGTTTTAACCCCAAAAAAGCCGTGGCAAAATTGGTAAATGCCTCGAAAACACGCAGATCAGAATTTGTGAAGGGTGCTGCTTTTGGTGGTGAATCCACAGAAATCGTTCCAACAACCGCATTCTTGAATTTTAATTCTGAAATCATAGTATGTCCGATCGGCTTGCTGGCTTCGATGATTTCTTTCATCTTTTCATCAGGCATTTTCGATATATTGGATAAGATATCCTTGACGATTTGAACGGTTGAGGTCTTTAAATGATAATCAACATCCAAATCAATTTGCTGGAGCTTTTTAAGATCATGTCCCTTCGCTGATACAAAATTCCACTTCCCATTTTCAAATAGTGCAACACTGCCGTACTCAGCACTGTCAATAATGTCTATTAACATTGTCAAAAGGAAGTCCAAATATTCTTCCTCTGATTTAAGACCAGCTTGATTGATTTGAGTTGCAGTGGCAAAGATTTCCTCAAGATCATGAGACATCTTTTCCAATTGCTGATAGGATTGTTCCAAATCTTCATTACTGGCACTGAGTTCCTCATAGGCAGCTGCCAATTCATCCCGAACCTTTTCTGATTCCACAATCGAATGTTTGAGTTCTGTTGACATCTTAGTATAAGTCTCGGTCAATTGATTGATTTCCTTAATTTTTGTTTTTGGAAGAGAAAAATCAAGGTTTTTCAATGTAAACCGATTCATTTCATGAACCGTTTTTTCCAAAGGTTCTGTGATCTTTTTACTCGCCCGAATAAGGAGTATTGTGACAATGACAATACAGATTAACAACATACTCCACGCAATAACGGTAATCTCAATGATCTCACGAAAAAATTCTCTTTTCGGTATGTGAATCAGCATTTTCCAATTCACAGGCTCATTGATTGCTTGGAAAAAAAGCAACTCTGTAGATCGATCTGAATCGGAAACAGATGCTTCAACAATACCATTTTCCTCTTTTAAGATTCTCGTCATAACATCTGAAGTAACATCTTGAAGATATTGATCATAAGCGTTTTTTGAATAAGATAAATCAGAATGGGCCATCAATATGCCTTTTTCGTTTATTATCGCCGTTTGTCCCAATTCATCAATTTTCATGGTTTGAAGAAATTCGCTAATCACGGAAAGATTAATTGTACCGCCAAATAATCCAATCAAATTTCCCTGCCGATCCAAAAGTTTGATGGCAATCACAATTGACGGTTTGTTATTTGTTTTTGACAATAGGGGATCACTGATCACAACTTCTTGCCCATTGAGAACAATCTTTTGAAAGTATTCTCTTTGAGAGATATCGTGTTTTTCTTCAAAACAATCGTTTGTATTTCCCTGAATATCCGAAACAAAGAGTGTTTCAAAAAAGCCCGGTTGCTCTTGGCAAGGTTTTAACAAACTTTGAGAAAGGGGCTGATGAGTGTCAATAGAATCGCCAAGGGTTTGCACAACTCGTTTGATTTCTATGATTCTGCTTTGAAGCCATGTTTGCAGATTCTGAGAATGAATATGCGTTATTTCCATACCAATGGATTTGATTTTATTGGTTTGTACGATGGAAAATCCCACCGTAAACAGCAAAGAGATTGCAACAGTAAATGAAATGATGAAAACCAGAAGTCTTTTTAGGAGATAATTTTTGTAAAGTAAAGGTTTCTGCTTAGCCATCTACTTGGTTATTCCGAGTTCTATCAAAATATTTTTGCTTGATTATTCCACTTATCATTATCAACCCTTCATCATCATAGATAACACACAGTTGCCCGGGTGTGATGGCAAACTGCTGTTCGCTAAAAGAGACCATTAACTCATCATCCACAAACGAAATGCGACAGTCGTGCATTTGACTGCCACTTTTTACTCTGCATTTTAACATTTTTTTGGACAATTCGGAAACCTTTTTTTCTGTAACAAATCTGTTTAGCTGAAAGGCTAACAAGCTACGACTGTACATCTCTCTCAACGGGGCTAAAACGACCGTGTTTGTATTTGGTTCAATTTCTTTTACATATAAACGTTCTTTAGCTGTAATTCCCAATCCACGTCTTTGCCCCACGGTATAATGATAAACTCCTTTATGGCTCCCTAGTTCATCACCCATTTGATTAACAATCTTACCACTTTTTTCTACTACGCCTTTATACTCGAGAAATCGAGTGTAATCCTGATCATGGATAAAACAAATATCTTGGCTTTCATTGATTTCATTGGGCACAAACGCAGATTTTTTTGCTATTTCAATGATTTCGCTTTTATAATACCCCCCAATAGGGAAAAGCAATTTACTGAGAACCTCAGGCCGAATGGTTCCCAAAAAGTAACTTTGGTCCTTTTTACAATCTGCAGCCTCTTTCAGAAAATAAAGAGTGTCTTTTTTTTCAATTTGCGCATAATGCCCGGTTGCATAGAGGGTTTCGGGAAATTTCTCCTGCATGACATCAAATAAAAAGCCAAATTTTATCCCCCTGTTGCACAAAACACATGGATTAGGTGTTAGGCCTTGCTCATAATAACGAATAAAGGGTTGAATGACCATTTTCTCAAATTCTTTTTCGACAAATACAACTTCCCAATTGATTTTAAAATGATTTGCAGCTCTTTGAGCCCTTGCTATCTCCTCTTTAGAAAGATAACCATTTTGCATCGTTATCCCATGAACTATATACCCCTGATCTAGGAGTATTTGTAAAGCAACCGAACTGTCGACCCCACCGCTCATTGCCAAAATAACCTTTTTTATCATCAGAAAAGTCAATCCCTTACTAACTGAAATACGTTAATTTCACCACTATCCATGCACAATACATAGACCCTATCCTGATGAATCAACATCTTGATAGGATATTGACCAACCGGCTGCTCATCCAACAATTGAAACTGATTGGAATACAGTTGAATAACTTCGTCGAAATTTGACAGCAAAAGGAATCCGTCATCGTAATATACTTCGATATCCAAAACTCCTTTTGCACACTGGATTTCTTTTAACAGCGTTTGATGGTGGTTATAAACAAAGCATTTTTCTTCACTCATGGAAGGAACGAGAATATAGTCTCCCCAAAGTGTCATATCCAGAATATGTGTATGATTTTGCCATTGAACAAGGGTTTTCGTTTCCATATCTCCCCAGCTGATTTGATAAATGCCATTGTCCAGATAACCACTGATGGCATATTGTCCCTCATTTAATCTCAAAACCGACAGGGGTTTTTTCACCATCCCCTCAATGTCCCATCTGTATAAAGTGGATAGGTTAATGATGCAAAGTGAATTCTGAAGCTCATAATCTCTGGACCAGGTATGATAGTTGTCATAATAAGGCAAGATCACCAAATCATCATAAATATAGAAAACGGGTACTCTACCGGATAAACTGAATTCTTGAAAAACCCCTTTTCTTTCAATATCTAGAACTTGCAAGGAATAATCTCTTTGGGAAACAAAATAGAGTAAATCATTCTTGACAAGTGAATAGGCGGGCCCGTTTTTCGTTCTAACCGAATGCGAATAAGTCATAGCACTCCGGTCGTAAAAATCAATCTTATGTCCCCAGAAATCAGATACGATTACATATTGTTCAGAAAAAGAGCAAAAAACGGGATAATTTGATTCTGTTAAGGTCGTGATCATCGTTTCTGATTTAATATCAACTACCTTGATCAATTCGTTTAGATAATCAATAACAAAAATCCTCTGGTATCTCTCATCTAAAAAAAAATGTGCGGGTTTTCCACCCACGTGAATATCACAACAGTGGATTAGCGAGAGTGAAAAACCACTGATAGCGATGATACATAAAAAAACAATTATTGTGATTGCAACTGTAAATCGTATTTTTCTAACACCTCTTTTTGCCAGCTTTTAAATTCAGCTGATAGCTCAGATAGGGTTGGAATGGTCCCATTGGTATCGATATACTTTCCCACTTGATCCTTTAAATGGCGTGTTTGTGCGTCAAACGGTTCTAAAAGGTTCAAGTAATAACTGTATCTTGATTTATCTGTTGCCATGGACAAATCTGATAAGATTCTGACATAACTATTATGAAAAGAAATCACCCTGTCAACAGAAGGGGTAAGATTGACAAAATTCAATACAATACTGGCAACAATGATGATAATACACAAGTATTTGGTAATCAGCCAAATCTTCTTTTGCCAAATTCGAAATTCAGGATTGGGTGAGATAAGAAAGCCCAAAAGAAATCCGGTTCCCAACCCTCCTATATGTGCCAGATTGTTGATTCCTGGAACGGTAAAACCTAAAAAGAGGTTGATGAGTATCATCGGCAACAAGGCTGTCCCCGAAAAGCCGCTTAATCTTCCCCGCATATTCCCATTTATGCCAGCCGAAAACATGAGACCGACCAATCCGAAAATTGCACCACTTGCCCCAACTGAAGGAACGTTATAATAGAAAAGTTGAGTGAGTACGTTCCCGGCTACTCCTGAAATCAGATAAATAAAGATAAATTTTTGCGAAGAATAGATCTTTTCAACGATGATACCAAAATAAAATAAAGCATAAGTATTAAAAAAGATATGCATGAGTCCGCCGTGAAGAAAATTCGCAGTGACAAATCGATACCATTCGCCCCTTGAAACAAGAGGACCGTACTGAGCTCCAAATTGGATTAAAGTCGAAGTAGTACCTCCGCTAAACAAATCTCCCGAACCCAATATTACCGTCAGTAGGTACATAACGACATTCAATATAATGATGGAAATAGTCATTGGCGCTTGCTCAAATAAAAAAAGAAAACGATTGCGGCTGGTATAGTTCATCTGGTAATCCCCACTTGATTGTCATTTAGAATTTGCAATAGATGCGCCTCATTGGTGTCTACTACTATTGAAGTGACGGGAAAATCAAGAATAGTATTCATCACGATCAAAAACTGCGAATACTGAAGCCGATCTGGTGAAAAAGCAGGAACTACCCGTTGACCAATCACATGTTCAAGTGCCCACTGTGTGTCATGTGCAACGTTTTTTTTATCTGAGAACCAATACCACATGATTCCCAGATCGGCATACCCTTTATTCAACCAATAAACCCAATCCTGAAAATGCTCATCTAAAGCACGTTCATACTGACTTGTATGATAAATGATCAATTTTGTGGATAAACCTAAAGACTGGACCAATGAAGAAAGTCGTTTGATTACATCGCTGAGAACAGATTGACGAAAGGTGTCAAAATTGACTATACTGGAATGGTTATCTCTTAAATATTGCTCGTATTCTTTGAGTGCATACGGATTGTACCCATATTCAGGGTTGGGATAATAAAAATTCGAAAAAGCGAGCTGAGAAGGTTTGTATTGAATGAGAATTTCTCGAATAAGTGAAATGATAAATTCCTGTACTTGAGGAACGCCCGGATCTAAAAAAACAGGATCGTACAATAGCTTTCCCTGGATATTCCGACTTAAC
>Ga0209203_1000524_pt1 | contig 32213 bp, 36 predicted proteins | sample AD_UKC109_MetaG_FD_184423 | JGI IMG/M metagenome (GOLD analysis project Ga0209203, IMG submission 184423) | Active sludge microbial communities of municipal wastewater-treating anaerobic digesters from Hong Kong - AD_UKC109_MetaG (SPAdes)... | ecosystem: Engineered > Bioreactor > Anaerobic >... | reverse complement strand
CCCACCTCCCTCGAACCATATTGCGACTTTCCAAATCCGTGAAACTTGATCCTGTTGCCCGCCTCGTATGGCAGTGATTCCAGGCAGTGCCGCAGGACATGCCGCATGGTCTGGTTCCGCGCATATTTTTCGGTGTCATTGATATACGATATCATCAAGGCTTCGTAGGTGCTTTTGAGTCCCGTAACCGTGGTGCCTTCAAGGTATTTTCTGACAATCTCCGGCATCCCGCCAATAAGGGTATATTCATGGAAAAGCGCCAAAAGCTTTTGATGGATAATGCCTTCAACCGGAACAGTATAATACGCATCGAGGAGCTTTCTCTCTCCCTTAACATCGAGGAATTCCTCGAAAGAAAGCGGGTACAGGTGCAGGAACTGGACCCTTCCGGTAGGAAAGCTGATCCTGTTCTCATCAAGCATGATTTCCAGGAGCGATCCAGCGGCGATTACATGAATATCTTTTTTCTCTTCATGGAAATACCGAAGCATCATCACCGCTACCGGTGAATTCTGTATTTCATCGATGAAGAGCAACGTACTGCCTTCCCTGAGCTGGATGTTCTTGATTATCAGGATCGCGTTGAAGATCTCATGGACCGTCATGTCCTCGCGAAAGATGGATCGATCCTCTCCCCGTTCCAGGTTAAGATAGATATAGTTATCGAATTCGCCTGAGAACATTTCTACTGCAGTGGTCTTGCCCACCTGCCTGGCCCCTCGCAGGACCAGGGGCTTCCGGTCGCTCTGTCTTTTCCAGGCACCCAGCTTATTCAGTATTGATCTTTTAAACACATCTAAACCTATTCAGATACATAAATATCATCAATTCTTGTCACAAAGTCAACCATATTTTTGACTATATTTGTATTAAAGTCAACCATATGTGTTACATTTCTGGTATATATCGGATGATCATTCTTTATTCCAGTGACTATCAGAGGTAGATGGTTGAAGACTATCCCGACAATCTCGGGCCCCTGACCAGGGGATAGATATAATCATATTCAAAGGATCTGCCAGAGGTCACCGGGCCTAAGCCTCCCTCAATATAACCATCTTACCCAAGCTACTTATGGAGGTACAAAATGGGTCAGAATAATGTAGCCGGTGGCCTCGTCACCGAACGTTTCGTCAAGACTTACACTACTTTCTCAGGAGTGGATATCACCGCACTCTTCGACGACATGACGCTCATGTCGATGCAGGGCATAGCCGTGAGTATCACGAGAGAGAAAGTGCCTGTTTACGTTTTCGGACGTAGCAGGCCGGTTTCAATTTCTCTTACGACCCTATTATGCCCGGGGTCACATGCTCATTATTTCATACTAACCTCCTCTATTCGCCCATAATCGGCCATAACTGCCATTGTGCAAGAATCAATATTCATACGTTGGTACACTTCAGAATAGCAACATCCTTACACCGTAATGGGATTCTGTGCTGTGGGTCTCTTGGTCATTACTTCTCGAGGCGCCCGCTTGCTTAACAGGTTACTTGGGGAAATATTCCTCTCCGGTTCCAGATATCCCCCATCCTGCAGGTTGTAGCCCGAACCTGACGGATGATAAAATATATTCATCTTTTGCATGACATCAGGAGGCTTTATATGTATTACGATGACGATGGAAATCCGAGATACAGGCGGCTCAAGGATTATGCATTCAACTATATCGATTTCCACCCGGATCATGTTAACCCGGTCTTCATTGTCTGCGCTCCGAACAAGGAAGAAGCCTTGAAGCTTACTCCGATCGGTAAGCCGTCTGACGAGTACCCTGAATTCATAACCAGGTACCGGAAGTATCGCTGGGAAATTCAAGATTGCACAATCTATATTGACCGCCTGAATCCACGAAAAAATGAGCAGCCCAGGATCTTGTATGAACGCCCTGGCTTGAAGAAGTCATCTAAGTGATCCAACAAGAATCCCTTAATTAGGCGTTGATGCATGATCGCCCTGCTCCAGTTTCATAAGATGATTGTATCTTCCCTGGGGCGTGTTATAACGCCTTGCTAGCTCTTCCTGGCTGAGGTCTTTCAGAAGCTGCCAGACCCGGAGCTTTCTTCCCAGGAAGATCGTGCAATGGTCATAGATATAATCGAGTATCCGTCGGGCATGCTTTCCCGAGAACTGGACTTCGAAGACGTTTTCCCCGGTACGCTTGTAAACCTTGACCGCTTTGATGCCCAGGATCTTCTGTATCCTGGCGACCAGCCCTTCAAGGAACGCCTGCGTTCCCAGTATCCTGACCCGTATGACATGGTAATAGCGAAGCTCGCCGAAAAATACTCTGCTGTTCCTGGTGATGCCGATGCTTCCATCACCATCGATCACGCCGCGCAGGAAATGAGGGAAAAACTCATCAGGGATAGATTCGGGGAAAGTCATCAGCCATGTTTTCCTGTGCAGCGGCATATACTGTCCGAGCATTTCAACGAGCTCACGGCTGTTTATTTTCAGACGAACCGCATCGCATTCACTGTTTATCCGGTGCGGCTTCCGATGTATCGGTCTTCCCGGCGATATGCGGTCTCTTAGATCGATGAGCAAATCCTCGTCGACCTTGTTCAGCCCGATCTCGACTGCATATTCGTTCTTGCGAATAATCAGACATCCGTCTGCAGCAGTCACCCCGATGAAGTAATACTTGAGCTCGCTCTCCTCGAAGACTGTTTGGTTTACCGGAAATACTCGTTCAAACGGTCTGAGATGGGCAATGCTCCTCTTTTTCGTCCCGAGATCAAGGCCGCTCTCGGCAAGGATTTCCCTGACGCGGCTGTATTTCATCTTCTGGACTGCCCGGGCCAGGGGCCCGTGTCCCATGGCCCGTATATCACCGGGTGTCGGCCACTGGGTGTATCCATATTTAAGAATGAACGTGAGATATTCATCAATGATCCGTTCCTCTGACCAGTACCTCGGATCACGCAACCGGTTGTATTCATTGTACGTCGGCAGATTGAGCATCTGTGCTGCCTTAATGAATCCGCCATGATGTTTAACAATCGCCGTGACGATATCCCCCCTGCCACTGGATATAAGCTGCTTCTTGCTCGGGAAGTATCCCTTTGCAGTATACGGGAAGACCTCACGCGTGAAATTGATCTTGTCTTTGAGCGCCAGGCCCCGGTGTTCCCTTTTTGTCGGGACCCCGAGCTTCTGCGCGGCGGCCTTGTGGCCGCCATGAAAATTGCGCAGGGCGCGGGAAACGGAGGAGAGGCCGTTTTGTCTCAGTTCCTCCTGTGTTGGCATATGACCCATCTTCTGAACAAGCGGCAGCAGTGCCGCAACAACATGCCGCCAATCCTTCCAGTATCCTCTTGCCCTGCGCTTCATCCTATTGTGCCTCCCCTTTCAACATGCTGATCGATGATCTGTCAGCCAGGCAATCCCCGTCGTACAACACCAGCTCGACACAGTTGTTGGGCCGGTCGCCGATGATCAAGATGCTGAATTCAGGCGAGTTGATCACCCAGCTCCGTCGCTCATTGCCGGCCAGCGAATTGTACATCTGGTCGGCGAGCGTCACCGCGAGTCCATAAACCATTTCTTTGTTCATCCGTTCCTCCGGATCGTTTTTTGTGTATCAGCAACTGCTGATATCTCGCCGATTCCAGAAAGTCGTATGTTCATGGCGGGAATGAGGCATGAGCTTGCCACAGGCATTCCACAAGGGTAAAAAATTACAGATATCGTGAAAATTTTATGTCGCAAGGTTGCCGTTAGCCGGATTTTTCATTATTATTTGTGCTCATTTTTTGACCTGTTTATCAGGCACAAAGACAACTGGAGGATATGATGGAACTAACGGTATATTCGATAGGCATACTTTTTTCAGGAATCATCCTGACAGGGATCATCTCCTGGCTCTGGTGGAGATCGCGCATTGTCGTGCTGCAGACCAGAATTGGCTCAATGGAAGTTGAAATTTCAAAATTTAACATTGAGATCAATTGCAAGGATGCCATATTCAATGATCTGCTTGCCCAGAAAGCGAAATTCGAAGGTGAATCCCAGAGGATCCCGCGGATTGAAACTGAACTCGATATCATTCGCGAAGAGAACGCCCAGCTGCGCGAAGCGATCGCCTCATACAAGAAAGAGCGCGAATCGACGAACGAGAAGCTGGAGTGGCTTGACCGCGCACAGGAACACCTGAGGGATACGTTCCAGGCGCTTTCAGGGCAGATACTTGCCGGAAACACCGACGAATTCATGAAGCGCGCCAGGGAAACTCTCGATTCAATGCTCTCACAGGTGCGCAGTGATTGGTCGACGCACAAGGCCGAGATAAAAAATCTCGTCAGCCCGCTTGAAACGACCCTTGAGACGCTCGGGACCCACGTGAGAGAGCTGGAAAACAAGCGTGAAAGCTCATACGGAGCGCTGTCTGAACAGCTGGTACAACTGACGCGGAGCCATTCGGAGCTCCAGGTAACGACATCGACCCTTGCGCAGGCGCTCAAGAGCCACACGGTGCGCGGCAAATGGGGAGAAGTCCAGCTCCGCCGCATCGTTGAAATGGCCGGGATGGTCGAGCATGTTGATTTCATCGAGCAGGCTGCAACCGATGAAGGAAGGCCCGACATGGTTATCTATCTTCCCCAGGAAGGCATTCTCCCGGTGGATGCGAAGGCGCCGCTTGATTCATACCTCGAGGCGATCGAGGCGACATCGGATGAAATCAGGAGTCGCAAGCTTGCGGACCATGTCCGCGCCATCAAGTCACGGATCACCGAGCTTGCGAAAAAGAGCTACTGGCAGCAGTTCGGGGGCTCGCTTGAATTCGTGGTGATGTTCATCCCGAATGATGCCTGCCTGAATGCGGCCTTTGAGCAGGACCCGGGCCTTCTCCAATACGCCATGGAATCCAGGATCCTGCTTGCAACGCCTACTTCTCTTATCGGTCTGCTCAAGACTGTTGCTTACGGGTGGTCGCAGATCCATATCACCGAGAACGCCAGGAACATCGCGCTCCAGGGCAAGGAGCTGTATTCCCGTCTCCTCAAGTTCTTTGATCACATCTTCAAGACCGGAAAAGCTCTTGACGGAGCGATTAAGTCGTACAACGACGCGGTCGGATCGCTTGAAAGCCGCCTTCTCCCTGCTGCAGGCAAGTTTAAGGATCTCGTGAATGCAACCGAGGAAATTCAGGAGCCTGAAGCCATTGAACGCACTGCCCGAAAGCCGATAAAGAAAGATGACGACGATGAAGGTAACGGTATTGTAGAACTGTGAGCATCTCTCGCTATTTATTCATATTAATTTCTATTTCAGGAAGGTGATTTCATGGATCAACAAAACATCGACCCCGATATTCTCTGGACGTACAAGGATCTGGCCCGTTTCCTCCGGGTATCCGAAGACAAGGTCAGGCATGACGTCATGGATCGCAAGATCCCGTTCATCAAGATCGGGCGGTCTGTACGTTTTCATAAAAACCAGATCGCGGAATTTCTGAAGATCAAGCTCGATGAGCCCAAAGTTCCTGTAGAGAAAATTGTTACCAAACCTATAGCAAATACTTTACTGGAAAATACAATAAGGATTCAATCAATGATATCGCACAATGGCTTGCCGAAAAATCAGCTATGTATCAGTTTGCTGAAATAGGAGTGAAATTCATTCTCCATGAAGGTAAAATCAAAAGGATAGAGAAGACTGTGGTTGAGAAAATTCAGAAGAAGTGATTTTATACCTAATGATATATATCAACAACAGTCTCGAAATTCTATATATTGAAGCCATTCTTATTCATGGTATTAATTTATACCAATATACATCACCATCATCAACACCCCACCAATCATATACAGGTGTGCTCATATTGTGGAGAGATAAAGTATCATTCAAAATCTCCCAATTATAGCCATCAATAGACCTATACATATTCGTAAAAAATCCAGTCCATCTTTTATTGCTTGTATAACCATATTCATCAGGGGCATAATAAAATGTCGCGTCACACTTTCCCCAAAAAATAAGCAACTGATTTTTATAAGCAATAAAGCTATGTTGAGATATGCCGAACATACCATTATTTAAAAAACTCATTGGTCTTCCATCTTGGTAATATAAATATCCATCAGCCCACATTGAAATTTCATCACTTTGGACATTTGTTTGAAACAATTTATTAAGTGGATAATTTGTTTCTATCCAAGGGGGTTTTGTATATCCTGAGCTTGTATCCATGCAATAAACTGAATAGTCAGTGTCATTTTCATATGTACCACCGCTCAACCATAGTTTATCCTGAAAAACCGTTAATCGTGCTTCCGCTCTAGCAAATTCAGAAACTCGATCTGAACCATTAGTTTCATTTGACCAAGTTATCCCATCTGGTGAAGACCACACTTCAGCAAGGTATTGTAATTCAGAAAATCCTTCATAATTACCATCGTTTGTTCCAATAAAACTTTGCCCTCCGACGAGCCATATTTTACCTGCATATGATGCAGCTGCAGTATTTGATATATTTATTGTATTAGAACCATTTGATAGTGGCAATCCATCTGATTTTTCAAGATTCCAATCTAGTCCATTAGTTGAACTCCATATATCATTAAAATACAATTCAGGAGTTTGTTGACCTCCTATTACAAATATCTTATTATTATGTACAATAACAGCATGGCCATACCGTTCTGCCCATGGTGCCAGCCCTTCACATTCCCAGTTTTCACCGTCTGAAGAAGACCAAATATCTCTAAATGCATAACTGACATCATATTTACAATTCATCCCGCCCATGATCCACATTTTATTATTGAATACAACACCACCGTGTCTTGTTCTTCTTCCCCATTCTGCCTCATATTTCACAACAACCCATTCTAACCCATTATTACTTTTATAGATTGTATTATATGCCTGTTGAGAATTATAACCATCATCAACAACAGTGCCACCTAAAGCCCATATATGATCTTTAAAAACTAATGTAACATGGTTTGATTTTACATACTCGTTATGATTTGAAACAATCTCTGATTCCTTATCAGATTTACTATCATCATCCAAAAAAAAACATGAGCTATTAAATACCAATAATGTCCCAATCATTATCTTACAAAATAAATTAATTTCATGATGCATCGAATAGAATCTCCAATTAAAAATTGATATTTTTGCAATTCAAAATATATTTATTTTATCAATCCTTTATGATTTAAATCACTAATTATCAATTCGATAATATTATATCATTCAATTTTGCCCGTTGTAATTTATCATTATTATTAACTTGTAAAATATATTTAGCTAATGTCTTATATTCTAATCTCTCATCCTTGCAGCTATAAAGAAGATTAATAACCTTATTCTTATCACTCTCCGATTTATCCCGTATTTTGTTTTTTACAAAATTACAAAACAGATTAATATCGGTTCTATAATAATCAATTATTTCTGAATTAAACTCGGCTCCAAACGTTGCAAAACATTTATATGCAAAGTCGAACAAGATAGAATTTTTAATATTATTTTCTTTAATTGTTGTGATGATATCTTTTGCTAATGTTTCATCATTCACTGACAACAAAAGATCCATTGTATTTATTTCCTTAATCGAATAGAATTCAGGGTTGTTATTAAATAGCACTATTAAATTTCGATTTAAATCCTCATTCGTTTTCATTATGCCGGTATTTATTGCAGCAATATAGGACTGATTGTTATTCTCTTGAAGCCATTTATACAACTCACCTTTCCCAGGCAGTAAATTATTCAACCCAGAAGAAACGAATAATTGTACAATTTTTGATTCATCTGCAAGCTTTTCGACAAAAAGGTTTATAATAATGTTTTTATAAATACTTTCATAATAGAGTATTGCGTCTAGGCAAAACAAACGAATATCGGGATTTTGATTATCAGTTCCTTTGTATAATATTCCAAAATTAATTTCGTTGATTGGAATCCTATTCCCACCAATTTTTCTTAAAGAGTTTGTAGCTGTTAACGAGATCGTTTGATCTTCTGTACTTATCGTTTCAAGAGCAGAATTAATATTTTCATCATCTATAACAGGATAAATACCAATTGCATACATCAGGCGCTCTTTCACTATATGATCATGGGAATTTATTAGCATCTTTATATAATGATTATAAATGAAATTATTTTTATCAATATTAATTAACGCTATAAGCGCATTAACCCTTTTAATTTCATTTTCACTTGAATCAATAATTTCAATCAAATCCGGTTTGAATTTATCAGCATTGTTAACGAAATATTGAATACCCTTATCGCTTATAATAGTAGTTTTATTATCAAGCATCGTAAAATAATAAAAATTTCGTATATATTTACCAGTGACCATTATGCCAAGGATAAAAATCAGTATTGAAAATGTTAGAATAGCTTTCTTTTTATATGCTAGTATATATTTTTTTAAATTATCAACTGTTACGAACTTTTTAATATCTTTGATTTTAACTTTGATTCGATAATAATAAATCTGAATCTTTGGATATAGTATTTTTATTAATTCAAGAAAATGTTTTTTGATTGCTAACAAGAGAGGTAACAATCTATCAAACATTTTTTTTAATAAAATAATACTATCTGGCGTTTGAGTTACATCAGGTTTTTTATAATCCGTGAAAGTTCTATCAGTATCTTTCTTTGGTTCTTTTACATCTGAAGTTCTGGTGCTATATTTTTCCTGCTGAATATTTTCAAATGATTGACTATTCACTCCTGGATTATGTTTAGACTCTTCTTTAATATATGGCCTTTCTTTACCGATAAATCCCTTTAAGAACTCATATGCATTTTTACCATCAACAAAAGCAGCGTTTATCGTCCTATATATCTCTTCTCCCACGTTGTGAAATTTATCTGGATGATTAAAACGAATAAAATCTTTCCAAGCTTTTTCAAGATCGATACTTGAATAATCAGGTTTTAGATTAAATAATTTAATAGACTCTCTGAATCTATCATTCTCATCATTCTTCATTTCATTTTTATATTTTTTTGCATTATTCTGATAAATAGCCATTCTTATCAGATAATCCTGACTCTCTTGATCTAGTTTAAATATGTTGCATAATTTTTTAAAAAAGGTTTCCTCGGCAGGTTTAAGCATTCCATCAGTTAGAGCTGTCCTATAAATTATTGAAAACAACTGAGCGACAAAATTGAAAAACTGCTCATCACTTAGATCTAAATGATTTTGTAAAATCTTTCCCCATATATCAATAATAAAATATGCCGAAATTACAAGCTCATCATTGTTAAAATCTTTAATGTATTTTTTTACAACACCTACACCCTCAGCTATTAACGAATGATTTACGTCATCACCAAATTTTTCGATGATATCATCCCTGATCCCTTTCATCTCGGCATCAGATATGTATCCATCCGATTTAGCCATATGTAAACTGATACAGACCTCAACAGCCGCAATTACATCTAATACGCGTTTATTTCCAAAGAGAACCTCTAGCTCATTTCCCATAATTCTTAATCGTGACTCAAAATTTGGTGAAGTATTAAATGATGAAAATCGCGATCCAGAATTTAAAAATATTTCATCAATAAATTGTTTTGCCTTGCCTGTGATATTTGGGAATTGCTGTTTTACTGAATCACTCAAATCAGAAATGAATCTTGATGCTATATAAATAATAAATAATGTAATTAAAAAATGGAACATGATTCTAACCCTTTATTAATTGTTAGTTTTATTTCTAATTATATAACTGAATTAACTTCCTAAATTATTGATGCCATATATTTACACAATGCTTCAAATACCAGTATTACATAATTCACATAACGCTAATAATTGTATATTCCATTATTAATGTCAAACACAATAAAAAACTCTATTGATATTTTACTGATAAAATCCTATATCATATCATTAGGCCTTCTACGAAAAATTATCTACTTCGCATAAATAAATCCTCAAAATTTCCTTTTTTTCTCCGCATCTACTTGACATGAAACGCCCGTAAATTTAAATAGTTATAGGTGATAATACTTGGGAGGTTTTTTCCTATGACCCAGCATGTCACCGTGCCACGCATTTTCGTTACCACCAAAGAACTTTCTCAGATCATCAGCATGCCCCAATACACGATCCGCAAACTGGTTCGCGACGGCGTGTTTCCCGCATACCAGGTCCTGGGGAAAGGGTACCTCTTTAAGCCGGATGAGATCGTCAAGATCATCAGCAAAGACCGCATCAATTGAACGCACGAGGTACACCATGGCCAGAATAATGCTTCCAGGCACCCGTTTGAAATGCGGTTTCTGTAAAACAGCAAACCGCTACGATATCTGCACAGAAAAATACTGGATTAGTATTGACAGGACCCCTTCTCCGGGTATACAACGAGGTATCGGCGGCTGGTATCCTCAGATCAAAGGAGGAAACCATGCCAATTAAGAAAGATCCATGCCAGAACCGGGTGCCCCGCGGATACGTGAAGTACATGTTCGACATGGTATACAAGGGCAAACGCATCAGGAAGCGGGTCATTTGCCCGAGGAGTGAAGCAGAACGGCGCTACAGCCGGTGGGTGGAGGAAGTCATCATGGAGAATGACACCGAGAACCCCCTGCTCTTCACTCTTTTCAAGCGGTACCTCGATGTTTTCTCGAGGGTAATGAAAAGCAAGAAGCAGTACGCCGCTGAGATCGCTTTTTACGAACAGCGCTTCACCAGGTTCTTTGACAATATCAAGATACGGGATCTTCGCCGGTCCCACATCGAAAGCTACATCGCCTGGCGCTTCGACAACGAAGGCAAGAACGGCAAGGCGACGCGGTCGACGGTCAACAAGGACATCAACATCCTGAGCAGCTTCATGAACTGGACGATCCGGAACGAACTGTATATCCGCAGCAACCCGTGCAAGGGGCTGAAGGTAAACGAAAAGAACATCCGGCACATCAGGCTGACCGGGAGCGAGATAGCCGAGATCATCGATAAGGCGTCCTGTCACCCGGGATTGCTCACCGTGGTCATGATCGGGATCTTCGCGGGACTCAGGAAATCGGAGATGACCGGTCTCAAGTGGACCGACATCGATTTCGAGACCAGGAGGATCGACGTCCGCCCCGAGACGGCAAAGGGAAAGAAAGCCCGATCGGTGCCGATACCTGATCCGCTGTACGAGTACCTCACGCAGCTGCCGCGCACATCCGCCAAGGTGACGATTTCCGAGGCGACGATCAAGCGGCACATGGATGAGCTGCGCGACAATCTTTCGTTCATCGACCGGCTTCCGGGGAAGACGCTGCGGCTCCATGACCTGCGCCACATCTATGCGCAGAGCATGCGGGATGCGGGGGTGAGCCTGGACGACCTGCAGGCTTTTCTCGGGCACTCATCGCCGATCGTTACGCATATGCGTTATGCGCAAGCGGGAGGGTTCGATGGGGTGGCGAAGGTAAACCGGATCAAGAACATCATCGATGTGACGGTCCGGGTCCCGAAATAGCAAAAATCTGTCGCAACACTGTCGCAAAACGCATGTGAAAAAAGTTAAGTGCTGACGGATCGAGGAGTTAACCGTGACCCGGCCAAGCTTACAAGCAGAGGGTCACAGGTTCGATCCCTGTAGCGCCCAAAGAAAACCCTGATTATTTCAGGACTTAGAAAGTTACCGGAAAACCGGCGCTTCTTAAATAACCCAAAAGTGTAGCATAAGTGTAGCATGAACTGCACCAAATGTTGCATAAAAGAAGGTTTAAGATGGCGTCGCACGGCAAGCCCTACTCTCTCTACAAAAGAAACCGCATTTATTACGTTCGATTCAAACTCCCTGACAACCGATGGGGTACCGCAAAAAGTACCGGAGAAACGTCAAAAAGCAAGGCTGAACGCTGGGCTTTCGATTATCTATCTGCTGGCAAGGTCGTAATAACAGTAAAAGATTCAGGTCCGCTTTCTGGGCACTCAGCTCTTGCCCGCCGCATCGTCATTGACCACAAGCATTACGCTATCCACCTGGTAAGTCAAATAAACGGATCTATGGAATATTACTTCTTCTTGAAATTAAATAGCCCGAGGTCTTTTATATACTTAAAATCTTTAATATTATAGGTGAACAGTTCAATATCGCAAACCAATGAAGTTGCAGCGATAATCGAATCTGGAATATTCAAGTGATGACTCTTTGCATATTTTTCTATCAGTTTAACAGCATATTCTGATATCATTGGATCAATTTGTATAACATCCAGTGAACGTAATGACTTCTTTATTTTATTAAGTTCGATTTTATTTATTGCTCCGAAATATAACTCCATTTCTGTTATTGAGCTTATTGAAATGTCATTAATTCCAATCTTTTCAACAACACTAATCGTCTCTTTGTTTCCTTTAAAAAGCTCAATGATAATATTTGTATCGCATAAAACCATCACTTCCTGTCCCATGCTTTACTTCTTATTTCATTCAGGTTAATATCACGTCCTTTCCATATACCAAAAATGGCTTTGAAATTATCGTAATCTTTCTTTGTTTCTTTTACTTTTTCCTGAACCACAATGAAGGGTATAGACTTTAAAAAACTTATAAATGTCTTTTCTTTTGATTTATCTTTTATATCAATGATTACTCTACTCATATCGTTCACCCTGCAATATATTATACTTTAAGTACTTTACTTATACTTTATTTGCGATAGGCATTTCTGTAAACTATAAATTTAGTATTAAAATAAGGGAACCTCTATAAATTACATTTCGGATGTTCCCTTGTGGGCACAACCATTGGATAAATCAGGTTTTATCATTTTTCAATTAATGAAAAAACCTGATTTTTAGAGGTGCCCATAATTATTGGTTGATTAGGAAACAGCTTAATTTGGTTAAATTTTATCAATAAGCATAAAGCCTGAATGGTTCTTGATTTTTTCTTCATTAATCTCAATAATGTTATTAGACTTCATTAAGTCCTTATAATTGTTAGAATAGCCAGTGGTAATATTTCTATCGCCTAACTCAGGGGAATTGATACTATAATATAAAGGGAATAAATAGTTCCTTCCCCTAAAATCCTTCTATATCCCGTCTAACGCCTCTCCCCTGCAAAAAAAATAATCTCCTATATCTAAAGAGAAGAAACCCCTATAAGAGACTATTGAGTGAAGAGTTTTACCATTTACTATGTTTCACTTAAAATTTTATAGGATTCATAATAGTTAAATTCTCGATGATCTGTCCATCAGTCATATCTTCTGAATACAGCTTATTACAACTTGACAAAAGCGCAGATGCTATAATGAGACTATCCCAAAATGAATAACGGAATTTTTCTTTGATATAAATTGCCTTTTTAATAGTTTCTTTTTCTATAATATATATCTTGTCCTCAGAAAAACTTGATACAAAATTTTTAATTTCGTCACCAGTCAATGCTGGTTTCATCTTATTATAAGCCACATTGCAGAATTCCTGCATGACCTGTGTGCTTATCAAATAGTCATTTTCTGTATAAAAGTTATCTAATAATTCCTTAGCTGTTATATTTTTACGAGCATCTTCTTTATCAAAAGCATAAACAATAATATTTGTATCAAGAAATATCTTATCGCTCATATAACTCATCCCGGCTCCATTTTTCTATTTTACCTGAGTATGAATCTATTATTTTAAAAGCGCTGTCTCTCCTCATTTTACTGTCATCGCTGATAGTCTCGTCTATAAGAATTATTATTTCAGCGCTTTTACCTTTATACTGTTCCAAACCATCGATATGGATATCGTTAGAATGGATTTTCTTACGCACTTTTATCGCATTCATATTGTTTTCCTTTTCACTTAAATACTAAAGCTATAATGATTATGATATAAAACTCATGGGTAAGTCAATTGTTTTTCTATTATTGCCAAAACCTTAAATGTCAGCATTAATGAACTGCTCGGCATCGACCAGGAACCAACAACCATTCAAAATGAATTTATCAATATTGACGGCAGGACATTGAAGAAGTTAAAAATGATCCTTGCCCTGCCGAAGCACCAGCGGCATATTATTTATTCCATGGCGGAATCTTTCTTGAAGCAGAAGGGAGAGAAGTAAATCACTGTTGATTAACAAATAATATTTTTTTCATTTCCTTCATAAATTCATTTTGAAAAATAAAACAAATTATCAGCAATACAGCAAGAATTGGAATTCTATATGTATTAATCTCAATAATGTTATTAGACTTCATTAAGTCCTTATGATTGTTAGAATAGCCAGTGGTAATATTTCTATCGCCTAACTCAGGGGAATTGATAACATAAAAATTCCTCCCCCTAAAACCCTTATTTATCCCGTCTAACGCCTCTCCCCTGCAAAAAAATAATCCCCCATATTTAAAGAGAAGAAACCCCTATAAGAGACTATTCAATCTAAAAAAAAGAAAAATATAATAAGTACTATGATAAGAAATGATAAAGGGAATAAATAAGCCATTTTTGATACAATTTTATATTTTATAATATCTTTATCATAGAAATAATCACTGATATTCTGACTAATTTTTTCCCTTCCTGAAGTCGAAAAAAAATCCCATTTATTAATTCCCGGTTTAGATTTATTTACAATTGTAATAAAAAGAATGTTATAAATAAAAACTAAAAAAAACAAGAAATCTAAGAAAATAATTAGTAGGCTTGGATTAAATGAATTTTTATTAATATCTTTGAAAGATACGAAGATCACTAAAACAAACCATAAAATATTTATTAAGTGTAGTTTCATAAATTAAAATTATAACTATTCAAAGAGTTCATCCCAAACTGAAGAAACTTCTTTAATTATATTATCTTTTGTTTCTCTTGCATTTGATAAAAATTTATCAATTTTTTTCGTATAATCAACTTTTTCCTTGCCAACGTTTTCTTTGGCCCACCCTTTTCCTTCGCCAGAGCCCTTAAAACCAAAAGGATTTTTCAAATCATCAAAAACTCCTCCAATTTTTTTATCACCATTTATGATTTCTTTTACATTACTTTTAAATTTCTGTACATTTTCCTGCATCGTCTTTTTATTATAACCAACAACATATGTATTACTTTCAGTAGCACTTACTGATATAGGAGAACCTACTCCTCCACCAGCTGATGCTCTTATTGCATAGCCATTCCCATCTAAATAAGAGCCTTCAACTGTAGCAGTAACCGCCTGACCTCCTCCAACAGCCAATGTTGTAGCTTTCCCAGCAGTATCATATATTGTATTAGCGGTCGACTTTTCTATACCTAAATGTGCACTGGCGGATGGTGTTGTAATTACATCAGTTGTAAATGATAACGATATTCCAGTATTTCCATCATCATCCTCAACTACTTGTAATGATAGTGAAAATCCTTTATCAACACAACCAGCATCAATAAATATCCCACCCCCATCAGTTACATGCCCAGTAGGATCTTTATAAACAATAGGATTCCCTTTTACATATGAATATCTATTCCACCCCTGGGTACTCATCTCACCATCAATCACGCTGTCCGGAGTAACAAACCGCCCTATCCCCGCATCATAATGCCGCGCATTATAAAAGTAATACCCTGTCTCCTTATCCAACTCCTGCGAATTATACTTCGGATTATGTGAAAGATCGCCTTCCTGGAACCAGGTATCGCCAAAGGGCAGATATTCCATCCGAGAAACCGGCATACCCGAGTCATTTACCACGACTTTTACCGAATCCACCTGGTGTTAACATTCACCCAAAATGACCCCGGGGTATTCAAGTAAAATGCCCCCCCCCTGCCGGTAGAAAAAACATACATCAACTTAAATCACCTGTCAAATTCACGAGCTGATTTTTTTTGGAAAATGAATCGAGCCGATAACTTTTCCCCTCAATGGTGACTTTAATCGCCCGGTGAACGAGCCGGTCAAGAGCGGCGCTGCCGATCAGCGGGTTGTCAAAGATCGCCTGCCATTCAGAGAAGTCCCTGTTCGATGTAATGATGGTAGCGCTGGATTCATACCGGGCGCATATGAGCTCATAGAGATCATTCTGTCTGACCGAATCAAGTTCATTCAGACCAAAATCATCGAGGATAAGGAGCGGGACTTCGGCCAGTGATTTCAATTTACGTTCAAAGGTGTCATCGGCGCGTCCAGAGCCGAGCCATTTGAGAAGCGCATACGTCCGCCTGAAGAGCACATCAATGCCCCTGCGGCACGCCTCATGGCCCAGGGCAGATGCCAGATGGGTTTTTCCCACGCCTGAAGGGCCCACGAGGAAAATGTTTTCGGCACGTTCGACAAATACGCAGGTGGCAATTTCCCTGACGAGCGGTTCATGGATGCGCAGATTGAAACGGAAATCAAAGGTCTCCATGGTCATGCGCGGGTCGAGGCCGCTTTTTTTGAGCCGGGCCGTGAGGACTTTAAAGTCGCGCCGTTCGATTTCGTCCTGAAACAGAGACAGAAGGAATTCCGAATAACCCTGATGGCTTTCTTCGGCCTGGGATATACGCATATCCAGCTGCTCCAATATCCCCGACATCTTCAAACGGCTCAGTTTTGGTTTGAGTTGGGCGATTTCGTTCATGGCTATCCCTCCTAATGGGTATTAAAATAACCGGGCTCTCTGGCGAAGGTCAGGTGTCCCTGTCCATGGGAATCCAGGGTGCTGTGTTCCGGCAGAGCGTCCAGCTTTTGTTCGAGAATTCTTTTTACGGTGTCGTATCGGGGAGCGTCGTAGGCAATGGCACGGGCGCATGCCGCGTTGACACGGAGCGGGCCATATTTTTGCGCAAGGGAGAGTATTCCCCACGCCGCCCTCTGGCGGCTGACAGCCCGGTCTTCAAGAAGCAGGCGCACCAGGTTTTCCACCTCAGGCCCCACGGCTTTCGCCCTATGCAGGAGTCCCTCCCGTGTATGCTCGATAAAGGCCAGTGCGCGATATGAAAGATGTTCTGGCTTGACAACATCCTGGTAAGGCCGCGATGCCCGCAGATGCTCGGCAACCAGGCAATGACGATGAAAAATGCGGATATTTCGTGAATTCGCGGCGATCAGCACCTCTTTGCCGGTAAGGATATCGGGGACCGTATACGTGGACCGGTCGAAGCCTATTCGTCCGTCTCGGCGCACCGTGCATTGTTTCCAGGTCACCGGGTCGAAACGCTCAGGCGGAAGCGGCCGCAGGACCGGCTGTTCCTGGATAAACAATTCATTCGGGGAGAGCCCCACGGAGCGGAGTATCCGTTTGTCGGCGATATCACGCTCCCATTCTCGCAACGCAGGCAGACACTCCCGGGCAAAGGGAGCATCCCGCCCTTTCTGCCGCTGCCGTTCCCGATAGCCTGCGTAGAAATTTCGCTTCACGTATTTGATGTCGTTTTCTACCCCTCCCTTATGCTGCGGTTTGTACGGCTGGCATGGATCGATGAGAAAGCCGTAATACTCGGCCAGATCGTGATATCCACGATTGACCACGGGGTCTGTGAAGGATGCTTTGACCACCGCGGCCTTCAGGTTGTCCGGGACGACCCGCTCGGGCACGCCGCCGAAGTACTCAAAGGCGCGGATATGACATTCCCAGAACGTCTCCTGTTTCTGATCGAAGACCACGGTGCGGAATGCCTTCGCCGAACAGCGCAGTCGTCCTGAAAAAATATAGGCCACCCGGTTCCGCTTTTCACTGTCGTCGTACATGGCCCCCAGGCGCCCGAAATCAACCTCCATGACACCCATTTCCCTCGGGCGCAGCACCACTGATTTCGGGATACTCGTCTCGATGCGGGACTGCATGTACCGCCGGACTGTGCTTGCGGAGCATGAAACCCGCGAGCGAATCAGCTGGTGGATAACCACATAGCTCAACTTATCTTCAGCATACTTTTTCAGTTCATCGCTCAGGGCGTCCAGCGCATGGGGCGACTTGCTTTGGTCTGTACCGTAATAGGCCGCATAGATATCTTCTTCGGCGGGCAGCTTCTCCGCTGATGAAGCAAGCCAGTTGTGCGCTCTGGCGATCTTTTTGAGTTTTCTAATGACTGTTTTATGAATGCCTATTTCCCGGTGTATTTGCTTGATGCTGTGTCCCAGCTTCAGCCTTGTTACGATTTCTTTTAATTCCATGGTCGATTTCTCCCGTGCCATAGTCTCCCTCCGGATTACTGTTATACTCCGGAGTATATCATGGCAGGAGGGGGTCGTTATACATGCATTTCTGGGGGGTCACTTTGAATGACTCCAGGGGGGTCACTTTGAATGCATTTAGGGGGTCAGAATTGGTGAATTTTTACAGCGAAAGCTCCTTTCCCGTTACAACGGTGGCAGCCGCACCGGCTGGTACGAGCTGAACGATCCGTCCATTCTCAATTCCCGACGCCTTTTTTTCGATTTCTGCGTCGGCACGCTCCTGGCAGGCAACAAATTCCGGGCCAACAAGAATATCGCCACCTATTGCAAGTGCTCCGTGAGGCGGATACAATTCGCCACCTCTCGGAATCATAAAGCGGACCGCTTTCATAAGCGGTACAATTTCATCGAGGACTACTCCGGCACCTGGGAGGACGTCCAGAAGATGCGTGCCATCTATCTCAATGTTCACGGCATCACGTCACCCCTGCCCGTCCCCTACAAGGACGAGTGGGTGATGCGGCTGAATGCTCCCAATACGTACAGTTCATTTGTGTTGAGCGGGGTCAAAGGGGACAGGGCTCAACCAACGATACGTCCGGTCCGTAAAAAGGAGCCATGCTGGTTCAAGCCCGTGAAGACGAGAAACAAACAGCTCAAGCTTTTCAATGAGTTCACCAGGCGATGGGTTTTCAATTCTCATGTCTATGATGCGGAACGCTATGTTCAGGACCATGGCGAGTTTCAATTATCCTAGGAGGATTTTCTTGTTAAATTTTAGTGTTTTCGTTCACCCTAAAGGGGTCGTTGGTTGGGCTAACCGGCCTCCCGCTTGCGTCGGGTAGCTCACCGGGCGTTTCTTAGTGCACCGTCGCCGGGATCTTGGCCTTTGGCCCTGCTATGACTTGATTTTGTTTGTGTTCTGGTTCTGTACAGGCCAGGGGATCAGTACCGGCTATCTTGTGGTGGGGGTAATCGCTAGGTAGGCACAGGGCCGCCGTGGGCGAGTTTTTCAAAGAAATCTATAATACATTAAACCCAATCTAATCTTTTATTTTGATTTCTTTGTCGACAAAATACATGGATGCAGCTATCTTTTTCCCGGAATTTGTCTTGAAATATTTATTTACAACACTTTCAATGCTGCTTCTTTTCATTTCATCTTCGAAAATATTGACAATAAAATCAGCTTCAACAAGAATTTGAAAATCAATATCGTCGATTTTTTGGTAGCTATGATGGTTCCCAATAAGATGACACACCTTGTCTATAATGTCTGGGGAAATGCCAAGATCTTCAAGAATATTTTTAGCAACGGCTTATTTATCGTTGGATAATTTTATAATTTACAAAAACCATAAATCAGTTTATTAGATCTGTAATTAAATGATTAAATTGAAAAAATAGACCTCTTATGATAATATCATCAAATACCATAATAATCTCTCCTTGGTTTATTTTATTTATAATATAAATGTATTTGCCATTTTCTGGTTACAATTTCCCAAAATACAATTCATTTTATATTATACGATGATAGTAACACATGCCTATCATTATTGTATTATTATGCTATTTGTTTTACTAAATTCTTATATCTTTCAAAAAGTCTCAATGCGGTAATTATTGAAATAATCAGAAGAGATTCACTGCTGGATTTCGAGAGGAAACCATAAGGAATAAAAGCTTCTATCCTTTTCACTGTTTCTAAATCAATATTATGCGATAAGAATAATATCGGAATTAACCGTTCTTCAGAAATTATTTCAGCAGCCTGGATCCCATTAATGCCTTCCCCAAGATTAATATCCATAAGAATCAACGATATATAATTATTGGAAAGCGCGATACGCACAGCGTCTTCTCCGGTGAATGCGCATTGTACGGAATATCCATGCTTTTGTAATACAAGCGAGTTGTATTCAGCAATGATTCTTTCGTCTTCTACAAGGAGGATATTTGTCTTGTCGCTAATCATAAATTATAATCCACTGGCCATTTTATATTCTATATCCGCCGCGGGCGGTTCGAATATCTTCCACCGTAAGGAAGTTGTCACACGCGTGGTGTGAGCATATATCAAGGAGTTCGTTCAAACGTCTTCTCGGTGTTATGATGCGCAAAAAATGCCTCTTTTCATCAATTCCCGATGCTTCAAGGATGGTCATACCGAAGCCTGATTTCTTTATTGCGTTTTTAAGCTCGATATCATCTGCCGGCGTTACAATATTTACAGCTGTCAATCCAAGCGCCAGTTTCTCTTCAATAAACATTCCGATAATAACACCGGCGCCGTATCCTCCCGCGTATGCAGTAATATTTGCAATAGTATCAAGCTGTGACATGACCTGATAGATGGCTATGACCCAAATAAGTTCTTCGATGAATCCGGCGATAGCCGCCATATACTTGATTCCCCGCACGACCATAAGTGCCCGGATAATCCCCAGGGGCACGCTCATCAGCCTTAAACCGAAGATCATCAAGGCTCCCCAAATGTTAATATTTGAGAATATCATAATAATACATTGTTATAATTATTAACAGTTTGCTTGGTCCGTTCGTATAGTTGGCCATAATCAACCAACAAAAAATATAACTTAAAGGGACTTTCTCAAAATCCTCCTAAATCCCCCGGAAGGGGGCTTTCTTTATCAGAACAATTACTTAAAGCCCTCCTCCGGGTTGTTTAGGGGTTATTCTAATTTGCGCCCCTTTAAGTTATAAAGTTGTAGTACATAGTCTTAAAATCTATTTTCCCTACTTTGTATTGGATTTGACGACTTCGACAATTGAGTTTCCCGTGACGCCCTTATACTCCGCGGCAATTCTGTATACACCGTAAAATTTACCAGTGAAAGATACCTTGCTGCCGTTTGTTTTGTTAAGCACGCCGGATTGAGTGGCGCTTTTTATTATGCGCCATTTTGGGTTCACTGCAACAGGGTTTCCTTTGTCGTCGTAGCCTTTTGCCGAGAGCTCAATCGATTGGCTGACAAAAACATGGCTTTTTTCGGGGGTTATTATGATCCTCGAAAGCGGTCCGGTTTTAACACTGGTTGAGCAAGCCGCTGCGAATAATAGCATCCCTATAACTGTACTGCAACCGGTTACTCTTTTAAACATGTGATCCTCCTGTTATTGTTATTTTATTAAGCAACTTTACTTTTCCTTTAGTTAACGTATGTATATTCCAGAAAAATTAAAAACCGGCACCGAGTGATAATCGGGTCATACATTATAGTTACCTGCCGCTTCCGGCTGATATATCATATTGATAATCACGAATTTCTTTAACCCTCCCGGGGTGGTCCAGTTGATCACATTGCCGACCCGGCACCCTATTACGGCTGTTCCTATCTGGGATAGTATCGAAACACGATCCTGTTCACTATTCGCCTCCTCAGGAAAAACCAAATTTAATATTCTCGATTCCAGTTCCTCCTTGTCTTTTATTTCAAATATCGAGTTCATTGTCACATAATCAGACGGGATATCCAGCGAGGAAACCTTATGCGCCCTGTGCAGCTCCTGTTTTAATGTAACGATGTTTTTCCTCTGTTCTTTTGTTAACACATCTTTTGAATGTTCGAGAATAATCATGATCCGCCCGTAATCATATCTGGTTATTAATAATTCGTTGTTTGAAAACATTGCTTCCCCTCCTCTTCTTTTTTACGGTCATCCATGAAAAACATGATATGCCCTAATAGTGCTTATTGCCCGATATAATTTATTAATTATTTACATATCATGAGTACTTTCTTATAAGATAATCAATATTACTTTTAATGTACTTGCTGGCGCATGCTTCCATAACGTATTCCTCGTATTCATTGAATTGTTCGCAAACCCTCTCCTGCTCCGTATCCGTTAGATAATGTTCTATTATAGGGAATAGGTTTTTATTTTCTTTTTCAATATGAGATTCCATTTGGTTGATATATCCCACGACGCACGTTATGAACCTTGGTGAGATCAATTCATAAGGATCTTCCGGGAAAAGATCCTGCAGGTTCTTGATGTAAGTCCTGCACAGCTTGTGTTCCGCCGACAGTGAATCTATCTCGCTCCTTATGATGCCGTTCCCTTTTTTTGCGAGTTTCTTGAAAAGGATCGTTTCTTCTTTTTCTTTATGGCACAGACCGGTAAAAATAGCGTTAAACCTGATGCACTCAGATAGGTCGATTTTATTGATTATTGCCGACCTTTCCGACTTCATGAATATCTTCTGTAATATTCCCAGGCTTTTCGTTATATGTTCATGGTCTTCCCTGATATGTTCAACAACCATCCCCATTGCAGGTTCCTCTTTGATATTTTCTCATTTTTGCCATCAATGATTTATATTTCTCATCGATGAAATATTCCTTTTATATTTTCAGAGGCGCGATACATGTTATACTCATCATGTTTCAACGGGAAATCCCAGCATCCCTGCCTGTGCAGCAAGCGCCCGCCGAAGCCGGTTTTGAATCTATACAGTCCATAGAGCGGATGCGCGGTATCGGCGACGGACGATATGCCGTTGAGATCATACTCGATGCATCCTCTTTGACGGGCGAAACGAATCGTCTCCCATTGCAGGGCATATGATGCCATATAGTTTCTTTTTGTATTTGATGAAGCTCCATACAAAAATGTAGCTCTATTATGACTAACAGAAATAATGTTTCCCGCGATTAATTCGCCGTCTACGATAGCTGCCAGAAGATGTATCGAAGCTGAATTGTGGTTTTCCTGGTTTGCTTCAAAAAGCGCGTTGAAATATTCATACCGGTGTCGTTTGAATCCTGCCCGATCGGCGGTTTGAAGATAGAGCCTGTACCAGGCATAGAGCCGTTCCAATCCGGATTCAATAATGGTGACCCCTTTTCTTTCAGCCAATCGGATATTGTATCTTGTTTTCGGTCTCATCCGGCCCAGTAACTTGTTCTCCGTTACAGATAAATCTATAATTACCGTATCAGGCGGCTGAATGTCAGTAATCGCCTTTCGTATGTTCCAGTCCCTTGTGCAAAAATTCATTCTTAATTCTCTCACATTCGGTTCCGGACATCCTCGCCATTGTCCATTGGCGTCATACCGGCTTTTATCGCGGGCATAGGGGGTTTCCCATGGCAGATCATAACGTATAAAAACGCAGTCCCCGGGAAGATGTCTGGCAAGGCCTTGTGAAAGCGATTCAAGAAATAATCCTTTCATCTCCTCTTTCGGCATCATTTCCGGCCCTTGCGGCACATATGCTATGCACCTTTCCTGGCTGATCCTATGGACCAAAACGAGAATGTCTCCATCCATGGTTTCTGATGTTATGTCAAAGGCATAAGGAATCCATCCGAGCCGTGACTTTATCGAGCTCCACAATGACGTTTGGTGAAGAATTATTGTCGGAATCAATGTTCCCGTTTCCTTGTTCTTCAGAGTTATATCCATGAATAGGTATCCTTAAACATTATGATGCTCCGCGAAATGATTAAAGACGCTTAATCGCTGTTATCGAAATATTATGTCAGCTTAGATAAACCTTAATACTATTAGAAACTATAGATGGTAATCACCGGCGGCTTCCGGCTGGTATAACATCCTGGTGATGATGAATTTTTTGATTCCTGCCGGGACTTTCCAATGAATCACGTTGCCAACGCGGTATCCCAGTACGGCGGTGCCCACAGGCGATAAAATGGACACCCGGTTCTCCTCGATGTTCGCTTTTTCGGGGAACACCAGCGCAAGCGTTCTCGTATCTGATTCATCCACTTCTTTTATCTCAAAGATCGAATTCATCGTTACGCAATCGCGGGGTATTGCCGATGAATCGACCTTCCGCGCCCTTTTCAACTCCATTACCAGCCTTTCGGCATTTTCCTTCTGCTCTTTCGAAAATGCATCTCTCATCTGGTCAATCATGCTCATGATCCGTCCATAATCGAAACCCGTTATCATAATTTCATTGGTGTTCATCGTGTTTACCTCGCTTGCTGATGTCTTTTCACCGCGGCAGTGGCAGAAATATTCATAGCGCCTGAGCCGCATTTTGTTCATTGTGACGCGTATTGAATTCTTTCTTCTTTTCATGCGTATTTTCTCATCAGGTAATCAATATTTGCCAGAATGTCTTTATTATCAAATTTATCCATGATATGATTCTCATACTTGTCAAACAGCTCGCACATCAGCTCCTGTTCCGCATTCGACAAGAAATGATCAATAATAGGAAGAAGTATCGTGTTTTCCTTGTTGATATGCGATTCTATATGATTGATATATCCCACCACGCCGGTAATAAATTCCGGCGAGAGAAGTTCGTACGGATTGTCAGTCAAAGAATCCTGTAACGTCATGATCAACTTGCTGCATATCCTGTGATCGGCGGCAAGCTTTCCAATCTCGCCATTAATGATATCAACACCTTTCCCCTCGAGGTTTCTGAAAAGAAGAACCTCCTCTTTCCCGTTATGGCACATCCCGGTAAAAATCGAATGGAACCTTATGCACTCAGCAAGGTCCTTCTTGTTGATGATCACTGTGGGCTCGGATTTCATGAATATGTGCTGCAGGATGTCCAGTCGCCGGGATATATATTCATGCTCCATCCGGATGTGTTCAGCCGCTTTTCCCATATCGGACTCCATTTATTATAGTGCTGTTGTCATATCGCGCGGGGCAATCAACGACATGTTCCGTTTTGCCATGTTCGTCAAAATAGGTTGCCATCTGCGCCTGGTACTTCCAGTAACCGCATATGACATATCCTATTCCGCGGGTAATGAAATAAACGCAATTCGCGCAACGTGAAACATCAACATTCGAATCCAACTGCGTGTTCCTCCGTATAGTGGTAGCCGTCATGCTCCTTGGGACATGCCACATTTTTCTTGTCATCTATCTCGATCCAGATATATAATTTCGGATATGTATTAAGACTGCATAGTGCCGAGCCATAAAACTCCGCAATATGATGTCTGCATCGTTTGCATTCTCTGATATTCATCATGAATCTTCCTGTTTTGTTGCTGATATCATGTCGGTTTCAGCGTAAATATTACCTTGCTTATAGCGTCATGAAATATCGGTGGCTGCGGCGTGTTGAGTAGACGATACAGCATGGAAATATACAGCTGTTTCTTTTTCAAAGAACCCTCTTCATCTGAATTTTTTAATGCTATTAAAATCTTACCTAAAGAATTAATGGCCATGACACGCGTATCAAGGCACATCTGGTAATTAGCTGCCGTTTTAAAAACCTCCTCGATCAATTTGGCGGATGGCTCCTTTATTTCGAGAACGCATTCAAGTGCCGCCTCCACAAGCTTCCAGTTTTTTTTATATCTAAGTATTCGCACGAGCTCTTCCTGAGCTGAATCAAGCCTACCCTCTTTCTTAATGATCTCAAGTTTATCAAGAACAATCCCCCAATCCAGCAAATTCCCAAGATAATATTCGTTCATATCATGCCTTTTTCATCTTTAGCTGTTCTTTATTATAGTCATACCTTGTGTAAAAATTCATTTTACTAGTCGCAATTTGGAATCCCCATATTCAGGTTCTTGAGATTTTTTAAATAGCTTTTTTTCATGACGGCTTGCCTTCCCTGCTGACAACAGGAGACCCCAAATTGCGAATACAAAACCAATGATCACTATTGTACCCATTATTATAAACATCTTCAGTTTCATGATATAAGCACCCACGACATATTAAAACTCATCATTGAGTTTGTATTAACCCTGTTTTCACTTCTATTGATTATATAATGCAAATAGCGTGCCATTTAAATGATATTAATGTTATTATTCACGATTTGAAGATTAATAAAATGGTTTAATTGATTATTAGATAGAACGAGTTGTTATTTTATGAAGTATATCTATGATTTATACACAACATGCAGAGATAAATAATTTAGGGTGGAAATAAATGGTGATGAATTGGATAAAAATATAGTTTATATGATGCATAATGCAACGTGTCGTTGCTTTATGCATCATTAATTTGCGATGGTTTTATTCAGTTATGCCAAGCCTCTGGATCATCCTCCAGAGCGAGGTCCGGTTTATCCCGAGTATCTCGGACGTCTTGACCTTGTTCCCGCCGGTCATTTCAAGTACCTTTTTTATATACGCGCGGCTCACCTCTTCAAGCGTCATCAGATCTTCGCCCGACATGGCCGATGCGTTTGAGTATGACATCATTCGTTCAGGAAAGGTTTCCGGCGTGAGGCGGTTTCCGGATTCAAATATCACCGCTTTGGAAATGGTATTTTCAAGTTCCCGAACGTTTCCTGGCCACTGGTATGATTCTAGAATTGATTTTGCTTCCGTCGTTATTTCATTTACGGCCTTGTTGTTTCCCTTCGAATATTTATTCATGAAGTACAGGGCAAGCGGAAGAATATCGTCTTTCCTGTCTCTCAGGGGGGGAATCTGTATGGTAATGACATTGAGCCGGTAAAACAGGTCTTCGCGGAATTTCCCTTCCTTCACGGCGGTTTCCAGGTCCTTGTTCGTAGCCGCCACGACGCGGACATCTACCTTTTTCCGTTCAGCCGAACCCACCGGCTGTATCTCGCCCCCTTCCAGAACTCGCAGTAGCGCCTGCTGGAAACTCGCGTCGGTGTCCCCTATTTCATCGAGAAATATTGTTCCTCCATCCGCTAGCTCGAAGAGTCCCGGTGTGTCCTTAAGGGCGCCGGTAAAGGCCCCCTTTGCGTAGCCAAAGAGCTGGCTTTCCAGCAGCGAGTCCGTCAGCGCACAGCAGTTGACCGGTATGAACGGTTTTTCCCGTCGCGTTCCATTATAATGAAGTGCCCGTGCAATCAGCTCCTTGCCGGTACCCGTTTCACCGGTAACCAGCACGGTGGCCTTTGTATCCTTTACTTTGTTTATCATTTTATAGACTTCAATCATTGGCTCACTGTTGCCAACAATATTATCAAAAGAATATTTTTCTTTCAACTGCTCGCGCAGGAGAGCATTGTCGATAAGTATTCCCCTCTTCTCCATTACCCGTTTGATAATGATGCGTATTTCGTCGAGACTGAAGGGTTTTACCAGATAATCTTCCGCGCCATTTTTCATGGCTTCAACAGCGTTATCAACGGACGCATAGGCGGTAATGATGATTATGCTCGTTTCCGGTGTAGCCGACCGTATTGACTGCAATACCTGCATTCCGCTTATTCCCGGTAATTTTAAATCTGAAATGACTAGCGCGAATTCATGTTCGCTTGCTTTTTCCAGCGCTTCTTCGCCGCTTTCCACTCCAGTAGGCTGATATCCTTCTTTCGCGGTTATCTGGCAGAGAGCGTCCCTGAGCCTCGCGTCATCTTCCACTATAAGTATGCTTTTATTCATATAACTTCTCCCTTGAGCTATCCTTCCTGTTTCACTACCGGCAACTCAATGGTAAAGGTCGTTCCCGTGTGTATGCCGCATTCATTGCCGTCTTCAGCGGCGCTGCTTATAACGCGTATATTCCCCCCGGCTTTTCTTATCATTTCATAGCTTATATAGAGGCCCAGGCCGGTCCTTTCTCCGCTGGGTTTTGTGGAAAAGAACGGATCAAATATCTTTCCGATTATTGATTTTTGTATGCCTATTCCGCTGTCCTGGATGTCGATTTTAACCAAATTTGTGATTGGGGTAAACCAGGTCTTGATTTTCAATATTCCTCCCTGTTTCATCGCTTCAACGGCATTGGTGAACATGTTCATTATGGCCTGGTGGATTATGCTTTCATTGCAAAGCGCTTTTGGCAGGTCTTCCTGAAAATTTATGGATACAGAAATACCATGTTCCCTGAAATATTTTTCGGTCATTTTCACCAGGCCCTTCAATGCGTTATTAATGTCTACTTCCTGCAGTTCAAGAGACGACCGCCGGGAAAAACTCATCAGGTTTTTTATTATAGCGCCGCACCGAGTGAGTTCTTCAACGGCAATATTCATTGATGAAAGATCGTCTGAGGGGTATTGTTCTTTTAATTTTTCGTATAATAGCTGCGTATAGATGAGCGCGTTCGCAAGGGGATTGTTCAACTCATGTGCAATGCCTGATGTTATTACCCCCATGGAGGTTAATTTTTCATTTTGCAAAATCATCATTTCCAGCTCTTTTTCATGGTCATATGATATTTGAAGCATTTTAATCAGCATGTTCGCGGCAAAATAGCCGATACAGCCCGCGACTATAAAGCACACCGCAATGAACAACAGCATGTACAGGCGCAGCGTATTCACTCTTGAAAGAATTTCATCGGTATTCTGCTTGACCGTGAGAAACCAGCCATAACGGTTAATGCTTTTTGTCGCTTGAAAATACCTGTTCCCATTTTCGTCAACATATTCGCCCGATATGAATTCACCATGTTTGAGTAATTTCACCTTGTCCGATAATTTCACCGCCTTGGGCCATGGTCTGCCAATCTTGTGATTTATGACAATGCCTTCCCTGTCAGTGAGGGTCAAATCTCCTGTTTTACCGAAACTTACATTATTTAAATAAGCATTTATCGCGTTGAAATCAATTATCCCGATCATCCTGAAGCGCAGTGCGTTCGACTTGTTGGCTATAGGCATGGAAAGCGCTATACAGTTATCTTCATATGATCTACTTGAGCAGGGTAAAATACATTCGTTATTCTTATGGTTAGCTGTTTTATTTACATCGAGCATTTTATTATCTGTAGAACCTTTTTTTGACTCTATTATGAACAGCAAATCTTCCCGGTTGTTGTATATTAATATAGCATGGTAAACGTCATATGCTTCCATAATACGTTGGAGCCTGCTATAAACGCTATTATAGTTATAATTGTCCTCAAGTACCACATTCCCCATCAGTCTCATGTCGGCTTCACGTTCACTTATAAAACGGTTTATCACCAGGGAATTGCCGTCTATGAGTGTTGTAAAATGGCTCGCGACATTCTCGCGAATTAATGTCTGGCCTTTAATATACATGATAATGCCAAGACATAGAAGTGGCACGGTTGAAATTGCGACAAAGGAAACTATTATGATCCATTTTAAGCGTTGCAGTTTCATATTATTAATTAAAACCAGTATATTTCTTTTATAGTTGTAACCAATTAAAATGTGGATGTCAAGGATTACAGTAGATTTTTCAAATATGAATCGAATTATTAATATATATGAATAAAAAAAGAGGCCTCCAACCCCTTTAAAGGTTAAAAATGCCCGTTGGCTTTAATCCCGTTACAAGTCTATGGTAATCTAGGCATTCATCAATCGCATACCGGCGGCTTCGCACGCTTTTTCCACCCCCTCCCCCTTGCCGCGCCCCCGCGCGCACCTCCGGCGCTCACCCCAAGCAAACCTTAACCCATGTCAAAGAGTACAGGGCCAACAATATGTCTAGTTAGTAAGATGGAGAGATGCTGGTTCAAGCCCATTAATACGAGGAATTGGCAAACCATGCTTTCAATTAATTATCAGATTATGAGTTTTCAATTTTGCGGTATTGCTATACGATAACACGTACCGGATTTATTTTGCACTGATAATTCGGCTTTTAGCTGTTGACACAAAGAATGAATTAGTTCAATACCCAAAGTATTGGCCTTGCCTGAAAGGACCTCATCGGGAATTCCTGGGCCATTATCCTGAATGATTAAAATATTAAAATTTTTTTCACAAACAAAAGAAAGCTTTAGGTTACTTTTCTCAGACGCAGGGCAACCATGTTTTATTGCATTGCTGAATATTTCATTTATTAGAAGACCGCAAGGTACTGCCTTTTCAAGAGATAATCTGCAATCCTGAATGTCAAGTGCAATACTGATCTGTTCTGGATTCACAGCATATGATATGACTATTTCCTCAACAATATCTTCCAGGTATCTTCTAAATTCGATTGAGGCCATATTTTCTGATTGATATATGTTTTCATGAATTTTCGCCATAGTATATATACGCTGAATACAGTTGACAAGTGCGGCGTGAGCTCCGGTATTCTCAAGGTTGTACGATTGAAGTCTTAACAAACTTATGATCAGCTGCATGTTGTTTTTTACGCGATGATGTACTTCTCGAAGCAGGGACGCCCGCTCCTTGTTTACCTTATGCAGTTTAAAAGCTATCTTGAGGGATGCTGCAAGCACTGGCATTCCGCATTTTTTTACAACATATCCATATGGGGTAATCTTTTCAGTTTTATTAACAATGTTCTTTTCAGTATGAGATGATAGAAACACTATCGGTATATCATAAATTTTTAAAATCTCCTGAGCCGTCTGAGTTCCATCAATACCATCTCCAAGATCAATGTTAATCAAGACAAGATCGATTTTGTTTTTATCAGATGCAATTAATTCGATTGCTTGCTCGCCAGTCTTAATGTGGATAACATTATATCCTTCTCCTTCTAAAGCTTTCGCCTCTGACATTCCCGTGAAAACGTCATTTTCAACCAGAAGAATAGTTTTCATTGTTTAAAATTTTATTGTTCATCTTTTGTTAAATATTTTCTGTCTATAAAATCTGCTAAATTGTAATAGGATAAGCTTATATTAGAAAAATGCAAAGATAAATCATTGAGATGTCTTACTGCTTCCGGGTTCCCATTCAAAGCATCGCTTATTAATTTACTAAGTGATTCAATAACTTCTTTGATATTCACCTTATCCAAACAGCATGCAAGGTAAAGAAGCCGTTCCTGCGCACTTGCTTTTCCATATTTCATTATATAGCATTGCCTCATGCACAATAGATTTAAAATTCTTCAAAACCTTCATGTTTCAATATTGTACTTATCTTGGTATCTTCTTTACCGTCCTGTGATGCAGATGAATTATTTTTACCATTTCCATCATTTTCATGTTTTTTTGACATCAACGCATTCTTTATATGCAGCTCCCTGTGTTTTTCTGAATTAACATCTTTTTTTATTTTATCGCTTATCTTGAATTGTCTGATCATTTCCAACAATTCCTGTGCCTGGTTGGCCATCTCCTCGCTGGCTGATGCTGTTTCTTCAACCAGTGAAGCATTCTGCTGCGTCATATTGTCCATCTCGGCAATTGCATTGTTAATCTGATTGATTCCCTGTTTTTGTTCCATACTGGCAGAAGCGATCTCGTTGATGAGTTGTGCGGTGTTTTTCGCCGATACCTCAATCTCCTTTAAAACGATCCCCGTTTTATTGACCAGTTCCGTGCTATTATCCACTTTGGATACTGTGTCCTTTATGAGATTTTCAATCTCCTTGGCCGCATTGCCGGACCTCTGTGCCAGGTTCCGCACCTCGCCGGACACGACGGCAAAACCCCGACCCTGATCCCCGGCCCTTGCCGCCTCCACTGCTGCGTTGAGTGCGAGCAGGTTTGTCTGGAATGCAATTTCGTTGATTACTGCTATGATGTCACTGATCTTCTTACTTGACTCATTCATTTCTATGATCGAGTTGACTGCTTCAACGGCTATTTTATTGCTTTCGGTGGATTTCTTTGCCCCATCTTCGGTCATTTCCCTGGCTTGGTTCGCATTCTCGGCGTTCTGGTTAATGGTTGCAGCCGCCTCTTCAATTGTGGACGCAATTTCCTCCAACGATGATGCCTGCTCGCTCGTCCTCTGCGACAGGTTCTGGTTCCCCGTTGCTATTTGCTCAACCGCCTGGGCAACGTTCTGTGAAGCAACGATAATACCGGATATTGTTTTTTCAAATTGATCCATTGCCTGGTTCAGGGACTGGACAATGTCCCCTATTTCATCCTGATTGTATTTTCCGGCATAGCGCACTGAAAGGTTGCCATTGGCCATTTCTTTAATGACATCCCGGCAGCCTTCAAGCGGAGATAGCCTGGATATAATGACAAAATAAACCACGGTACCGGCGATTATGATAGCCACCAGGCCCAAAATAATCATGGAAACCGCCATTCCCCGGGCTTCATCGGATATGTCTTTTTTACCCACGGTGATCCCGGTAATAAACCGATATTTTTCGTTTTTAATGGGTATTATTATTTTATCAACGCCATCGAACGTATAGCGTGTTAACATTCACCCAAAATGACCCCGGGGTATTCAAGTAAAATGCCCCCCCCTGCCGGTAGAAAAAACATACATCAACTTAAATCACCTGTCAAATTCACGAGCTGATTTTTTTTGGAAAATGAA
>Ga0209203_1000517_pt1 | contig 32662 bp, 24 predicted proteins | sample AD_UKC109_MetaG_FD_184423 | JGI IMG/M metagenome (GOLD analysis project Ga0209203, IMG submission 184423) | Active sludge microbial communities of municipal wastewater-treating anaerobic digesters from Hong Kong - AD_UKC109_MetaG (SPAdes)... | ecosystem: Engineered > Bioreactor > Anaerobic >... | reverse complement strand
GTTATAGCTTTGATCAATGTACACCTCGATGTCTTGATATCTTATCCCCCATAACTCCAAACATCGGTCCCGGTACAACTCGTATGACTTATCTAAAAAGTGTATACCATGTGCTGACCTCCTCACACAAATCCAAAACTCGACCTTGACCAATCTTGCTTTAGTAGGTAGAATAAGCAGGTTAATGTAATTGATAGTTCAGTGAGGAGTTAAAGATGACCCCATTACCTAAAAGAAAACTGTCTTCCGGCCGCCGGGACCGCCGCCGCTCGCATGACGCTCTTAAAGCTCGCAACGGTGTTGCCTGCCCAAATTGCGGCGAGCCTCGCTTGCCCCATCGCGTGTGCCCAAAGTGCGGTTTCTATCAGGGTAGAGAAGTTCTCACCATTGATACCGAATAATCACGATTTTCCTGCAACAGTTAGGCCAGGTAACCCTGGCCTTTTTTGTTATTTCCGATAAGCTTCAAAAAAAGTGAGGAGCTGCCTTGGGAGCATTCCGTCGATGAGAATGCCATCTTCCAAATGTTGAATTTCCGTCACGTGCCCCTTTTCGTGCATCATCGAAACCAGCCTGCCTTCCCCGTAAGGCAACTTGACCTTCACATGTACAAACGTTTGGTAACTACCCACAGCAACTGCATCAGATAATTCGCTTAGCCCTTCGCCGCTCAAAGCACTTATGAAGACTGAGTTTGGTTCAGCAATTTTTTTCAGATCTTCGATCTCATCTGGATTTAACAAGTCAATCTTGTTATAGACCGTCAAGATCGGGATCTCAGCTGCGCCAATTTCTTCCAAGGTTTCCAGCACGGTTAGTCTTTGGGATTGCGCGTTCTTGTGCGAAGCATCCACCATGTGGATTAGCAGATCCGCCTCCACAATTTCTTCCAGGGTTGCCCGAAAAGCTGCCACCAGGTCGGTAGGTAGTTTCTGGATAAAACCGACTGTATCAGTCAACAAGATAGTTTCGCCAGACGGCAACTCGAGCTGCCTCGTTGTTGGGTCGAGCGTGGCAAAAAGTTGATCCGCGACGTAGATATCCGCACTTGTCAGTTTATTCAGCAATGTGGACTTGCCAGCATTGGTATACCCGACCAGCGCCACGACCGGAATGTTGGACTTTTTTCGCTGCTGACGATGCCTGTTGCGATGCTCACGCACCTTATCCAGTTCGTCCTCGAGCTTGACAATCTTCCTCTTGATCTCTCGCCGGTCAACTTCAAGCTGGGTTTCGCCGGGTCCGCGCAAGCCCACACCACCCACTCCGCCGGTTCTGCCTGAAGCGCCGCCTGTTTGCCTCGCAAGGTGCGTCCAAGCGCCTGTAAGACGCGGCAGGCGGTAGCGATACTGCGCTAGTTCCACCTGCAGCATACCTTCCCGGGTGTTGGCGTGCTGCGCGAAGATGTCCAGGATCAAGGCTGTGCGGTCAATGACGCGCTTATCATTCCCCAATTCCTTTTCGAGCTCACGCTGATGGCGTGGCGAAAGTTCTTCGTCGAATAGGATGATTTTCGCGTCCAACTCGTCCGCCAACATCTTGATCTCATCAAGTTTGCCGCTTCCGACAAAAGTGCGCGAGTTTGGTGATGACAGGTTTTGGGTGACCTCACCCACAACTGCAAGCCCTGCAGTTTCCGCAAGCAATTCCAGTTCCCGAAGGGAATCATCGAGGGTAAACCTGGGATCGACCTCAGATCTAATCTGCACCCCTACCATCAGGGCAGGTTCAGGTGCAGCTTCTGTGACAATTTGTTCGTTCGTTGCGTTATTATCGTTGTTTCTCAACCCAATCCTTAATTCTTCGCATGGCTTCAGCAATTCGGTCCGTTGGTATAACGATCGAAATACGAATGTAATCCGCACCACTGGGTCCATAAATGACGCCTGGGGTGATGCTCACACCGGTATCCTGCAGCAGGTCCGCGCAAAACTTCACCGGGTCGGTGAACTTTTGGGGCAATTTTGCCCAGAGGTATAACGCCGCTTCCGGCAGATCCACTTCAAAGCCGGCATCGATCAGGCCTTCATAGACCACGTCCCGACGAGCTTCATAGATTTTGTTTCGGTCCTGCAGCCACGCCTGGTCTGAGGTCAGGGCGACCACAGCCGCATCCTGAATAGGGCCAAAGATCGAGGAATCGATTTGGCTCTTGTAATTCGCCAGGACGCGGATGATCTCTTTATTGCCAACCGCCATACCGATGCGCCAACCCGCCATGTTGTAGGTTTTCGAAAGGGAGTTGAACTCCACTGCCACGTCCTTGGCACCTTCCACCTCGAAAATGCTGGGTGGAACATAATCGCCAAACGCAAGATCACAGTATGGGGCATCATGGGCAATGAGAATGTCATACTTCCGTGCGTAAGCCACTGCTTTGACATAAAAATCAAGATTTGCCGTAGCGCCAGTCGGATTGTTCGGGTAATTAAGCCACATGATCTTGGCTTCCCTGGCAACATCTTCGGGGATGGCGTCAAAATCAGGCAGAAAGTTGTTTTTCTTTAACAAGGGCATAAAGTGATAGCGTGCGCCTGCCAATTCCGCGCCTGCTAAATAGACCGGGTAGTAAGGATCTGGTAACAACACCATATCGCCAGGGTCAAGCAGGGTGTGATTCAGGTTAAATAAACCTTCCTTGGAGCCGATCAAGCCTAGCGCCTCAGTAGCAGGATCGATATCGACATTGAATCGTCGTTTGTAGTAGGTGCTGACTGCTTTTAGAAATGCAGGTGTTCCGCCGGCTGGTGAGTAGCCGTGCTTCTTGGGATTCCGGGCTGATTCAACCAGCTTGTCAATAATAAAATCCGCGGGCGGCAAATCAGGCGAACCCATGTCCAGCCGGATTACATCCACCCCTTGCTCGGCAAGGTCTGCCAGTACGCCTTTTAAACCAGCAAAAAAATATGGTTTGAGATTCGCTACACTCTGTGACGGTTTGATCATATCGCTAAGAAATCCTTCTCCTTTTTTCTTGATTATAAGCCACCCGGGCATAAAAGCGCTAACAACTCTCACTTGTCAGACCTTGCAAAACCCTGATTATGCAAGCAGACTTTGAAAACCTTTGGTATACTTCTTGCACAATGCAAACTGACAGATGCAATCTGTCTTGCGGAAGGTTAATTATGCTGATACTCCCAAGTCAACAGACCACCACCTCCATGTCGGCGCACCTGGCTCAGACAATGACCCTGCTTGGTCTGACTCTCGGTGAACTGCAACAAAAGATCGATTCGGAGCTTGCCTCCAATCCTGCCCTGGAGCTGATGGAGGAACGCACCTGCCCGATGTGCAAGCGCTCCCTTCCACCACGTGGTCCGTGCCCGATCTGCAGTCAGCCAGCTTCTTTAGAATCCCAAGATCCTATCGTTTTCATTTCTCCACGAGAAGATTTCTATACTGGTTCCGCTTCCAGCACCGGCGAAGTTCCTGAGGAACCTTTTGTCTCAGAATCGGTTGATCTCCCCAGTTACGTACTCCGACAGGCTGCCACTGACTTACCGACGGAGGACCGCGTGGTAGCAGCTTACATCCTCACACACCTGGATGAAGATGGCTTCCTCACGACCACAGCGCTGGAGATTGCCCGATACCACCATCGCTTGCCCTCAGAGATTACCGCCCTGATTGAAAAGCTGAAAAGATGCGATCCGGTTGGCGTTTGTTCAGCCAATCCGCTCGAAGCTATGCTGGTGCAAGTGGAGGTATTGTCCGAAACCATCAACGTGCCGGCTTACACTCGGGAAGTCGTGTCAAACTTTCTTCACCAGATGAGCCAGCACCACTATCCGGAAATCGCGCGCGCCCTGGGAACAAGCACGCAGCAGATACAAAAAGTTGCGACTTTTATCAGCGATAATCTGAATCCATTCCCCGCTCGGGCGCATTGGGGCGATGTTCGGAACCCCAACAGCAACGACTCGCAGGTCTTCCACCAGCCCGACATTCTTATCTATCATCTCAACGAAAACCCAGCCAATCAGCTGGTTGTTGAGATCATCCTGCCCATCCGGGGTACTTTGCGAGTCAATCCGCTCTTCAAATCCTCCCTCAAACAAATGGAGCAGGACAAAACAGAAGAGTGGCGCAGCGATATTGAAAAAGCAAACCTGCTGATTAAATGTATCCAGCAGCGATCGAACGCTTTAAAACTGCTGCTTGAAAAGCTGGTAGTGATCCAAAAGGATTATATTCTGCAGGGCGATCTCGCGATGAATCCGCTCACCCGTGCTGAAATTGCGCGCATGCTCGACATGCACGAGTCCACGATCTCGCGGGCTGTTTCAAGTAAAACTGTTCAGCTTCCAAACAAGAAGATTGTTCCCCTCGCGATCTTTTTTGACCGCAGCCTGTCTCATCGCACGTTGATCAAGCAGATGATCGAGAATGAAGATCATCCTCTGAGCGACTCTGAGATACAGGGAATGCTCAAGGAAGAGGGCATCGAAATCGCCCGCCGCACAGTAGCCAAGTACCGCTCGATGGAAGGCATTTTGCCCGGAAATCTTCGCCAAAGTAAAACCAGGTAGTATGGTCCCTGTATCCCTCGACCAACACGGATTAAAATCACCTGGTGATTCCCACCAGGATTTTGCTCTCCTGGATCGATCGCTGATCCTGGAGTTAATACCCGCAGCCGCACTTGTCTATCGCCGTACCGATGACAAAATCCTAAGCGCCAATCGCAAATTCTTTGATCTAACCTCCTACACGCTTGAGATTCTCAGAGAACTGTCGCTTTACACACTCATTCCTGGCGACCCGGATACAAATCCCACCGGCGATCAAAGCCGACCGGTGCGCCTGCAGATCGCCAGCGGCGATTTAATCCTTGCCACCTTGCGCATTCTGCCCATCAGCCTTACTAACCAGGTTGTCGTAATCACCTTTTCACCCCCTGATTCTGAATTTGAAATCCGGCGCGATTTGCTGGAGCAAGAATATCGCTTCGATAACTTTTCGCTTCTAACCACCCTGGGCAGCCAAAACTCCTCCCAGGCAGTTTTCCAAACTGCAAGTCAAATCTTGCAACGGATGCTCAATCCCAGGCTGATTGTTTCCTATCAGGTCAACCCACGCAATCAAAAACAGCTTCAACGCACCTACGCATCACTCCTGACAGAAGCTTTTCCTGTCATTCTGGACCTTGATTTGCTTGACAACATGCCGTCTTTGCAGCTCTGGAAGTTGACACGTGAACCTCAGAATGCGCTGCAGGAAACCGCGCTGATGGAAGGCTATCACTACCTGCTCACGCTTCCCCTCCTTCACAACAGCTCACCCCAAGGGCTGATGCTGGCTGCTGGCGAAACACCTTATCCCGATGATGAAACCTTACGCTACCTGGCCCTGATGTCCGCGCACGCTGCTTCCGCGATCCAGGGGCTGAACGGCCTTGAAAGCGCCCAGCGAACCCTGACCAACATCCGGCACGTCGTCCAAATCCAACATGCCATAACCGACAATCTCGAGGAAGGCGTGATCATTCTCACCCCGGATCTGCGCATTGCCGAGATGAATCCAGCAGCAGAGTTTTTGCTTGGGTACGCCAGCAAGGAAGTCTTTCGGCAAAAAGCGGATATGGTCTTGATCGGCAACGAGACGCTTTCCGCGCTTTATAAATCCGCCCAGCAGGGCATCAGCACCCTGGTTGGTAACAATTTCAGCCTCAACAACCGTTCCGGCGGCTCCTTCATGGCGCAGGTGCTTTGCATTCCGGTGGTCGAAAAAGACAAAGTCCGCAGTATTGTCCTTATTCTGCGCGATGTCAGCCAAACGGAGCAAATCCGGGCTCACTCCCAGCAGCTTGAACAAAGGGCGTTCCTGGGCGAAGTATCGGCCATTTTCGCGCACGAAGTAAAGAACCCGATCAACAGTATTTCCACCGGATTGCAGTTGATGGGACTGACCATGCAGCCGGATGACCCCCATGCCGACCTTGTTTCACGTCTGCAGAACGACTGCCTGCGCCTGACTCACCTGATGGATTCAACCCTTACTTTTTCCAAGCCAGTGGAATACAATTTCGCTCCGCTTGACCTTGCCAGCCTGATCAATTCCATCCTCGATCGTTGGGCGCCAAGGATGGTTCGCTTGAATATCAGTTACAATCTTGAGCACCAGCCAGCCAAACCCTTGGTGCTGGCAGATGCCCGCGCGATTGAGCAGGTTTTTGTGAACCTGATCAGCAATGCCATCCAGGCGATGGAAAGTGAAGGCGGAAGTCTGAACATTAAAATTCATCCGGTTTCACCTGAAACCAATCCGCCTCAATACGAGATCATCGTGGCCGACTCAGGACCAGGAATCCCGGAAGATATTATTAAACACGTTTTTGAGCCCTTCCTGACCACCAAAGCCAAAGGCACCGGTTTGGGATTGGCAATCTCGCGCCGTATTGTGACAGCGCATAAGGGTAATATATTTGTTGAGAGTTTTCCGGGAGGAACTATGTTCCACGTGCTCCTCCTGAAAGCGACATAAGGAGTTAGATGGCAGCAACAGTTTTAGTGGTTGATGATGAAGAAACCGCCCGCATGGTCGTTTCGCAATTTTTACGCTCAAAAGGCTACGAAGTCCTTGAAGCCGGCACTCTGGCAGATGCCCGTGCTTCCATTTCGAAAGGTATCGCAGACATCATCATCCTCGACGTGCGCCTGCCAGACGGATACGGACCCCACCTGCTCACTGAAACCTCCCGCTTGCCCATGCGTCCCCAGGTGATCATAGTCACTGCTCATGGTGAAGTTTCGATGGCTGTGGATGCTATGAAAAATGGCGCGCAGGACTTCATGGAAAAGCCCCTCGATCTACTTGAATTGGAAAAATCGGTCAGCCGAGCGGCAGAAGTCATCTCCATGCGCCGCGAACTGGCGCATTTTCGCAGCAACAAAGGCAACCTGGATGAATTTATCGTTGGCGATACGCCTGAGATGAAACACATCCTGGAGCTGGCAGGCCGGGCTTCGGAATCGTCAGTTTCAGTTTTGATCACCGGACCCACCGGCACAGGCAAGGAAGTGCTGGCGCAGTACATCCACCGCAATGGACCGCGTTCCGGTAAACCCTTTATTGACATCAACTGCCCCGCCATTCAACCAACCATGTTTGAATCTGAGTTGTTCGGGCATGAATCGGGTGCCTTCACCGGAGCGACCAGCAAACGCAATGGTTTAATGGAAATTGCCGACGGCGGCATTCTCTTCCTTGACGAAATTTCATCCATGCCGGTCGATCTGCAGGCGAAGTTCTTGCGTGCCCTGGAAGAACGCGCCTTCAGGCGCGTTGGTGGCACGAACCTGATCAGGGTGGACGTCCAGGTTATCGCTGCATCAAATCGCGACCTTAAAGAAATGATCGCGCGGCATGAATTCAGGGAAGATCTTTACTACCGCCTGAAGGTTGTCGACCTGGATTTGCCCTCCCTGGCAGAACGCCGCCAGGATATTCCTGACCTGGTTGGCTACATGGTACGAAAGTTCAACAAACGCCTCGGCGCGAACATTCTGGATGTATCCCCCGCAGCCATGCAAGCCCTGATCGATTACGAATGGCCGGGAAATATTCGGGAATTAAGCAACGCGATTGAACGAGCTGTTTTGTTCTGTGACGAGCCCACAATTGACCTGAATCATTTGCCAAAAGACATCACTGGATAATCTCTTTTAAGGGTCAGGCTGACAGGCTTGGCATAGTAGTTGCAACATAATCTCCGATAAGTATTTTCATCGGAGGTTATTTATGCAGACTAATGGAACTCAGATCCTATTAATTGTTTCAATCGTGCTTTTCGCGCTGGGGTTTCTATGCTTGATCCTAAGCATCGTCATCCTGATCAAGCAATCGCTTGGCCGCGGGATTCAGACCATTGCTGAATCGACTACCAAACTGGCTGAAAAAGGCATCACCGAAGGAGTATCAGGGCTGGTAGGAAACGCCTCCCTTCTCATCAGCTCCCTGAATGACCTTGCCAAGTCCAACACTGGCATCGGAATCTTCTTTGTGTTCTTGAGCCTGGTCCTGTTTGCGGGCGCGTATTATATGTTGAAACCCTTCATTGGAGCCCTGCCCTAACCTTCTTTAGAGGAGTGATAATGTCAATTGAGAGATTGCTCGATCAGATCCGGGTCAGTTTCGATCCGCAAACCGCGCGTGAAATTGTCAGTGCCTTTCGCGCTGAACCGCTTGCCTGGCACTATCTTGAAAGCACGCCTGACCTGGAACAGTGGCTGACTTTTGCTTCCGATGACCTGTCCCGCTGGCAGCCTGGCGTTCTGGCGCTTTTCTCTCTCGATCATTCCCTGCCCGGAAATAACCTGACCAACCTTGAATTTGACCTCCCTTCGGAGATAATTGACCGTGTTCAAAATGTCTACGAAATGACCCGTCTCACCGGTCTCGAACCAACCAGCCTGGCGGATGCTGCTCTTCTTGCCCTCCACCTGCGCGAATTCCGCCGAAAGGAAGGCTCGTGGAAAATGCTGTCGGTTCTTCTGCTCTCTGGTAAAGGACGCCTTCCGGTTTGGAAAACAGCCTTTGCCATTCTTCCCCAGCTTGCCCCGGACTTTGAAACTGCCCTGGAAAATCTAATCTCTGAGCTCTCAGATCAACACGCGGAGCCACTTGGCGTATTGATCTTTCACCAAGTGGCTGCCAGCCCTGCCAATGAAAGCATGCGTTACCAGGCTTATCAACGCAGACTTCAAAAGGCTCCGATCAACCTCCAAATTTCAACTCTCCGCGCGATGCGAAGCGTTGAAGATGAATCTCTGATCAAACTCCTGGCAAACAGTTTCCTGGCGCAGACACAATCAGCCAATGAACAAAACTCGCGAAACCTGGACAAATCAACAGTCGAAACGTACCGCCAGTATGCTGTTCTGAGTCAAATTGCTGGTCAGCCCGCGCAAGCCTCCCGCGCGATTGACCAGGCATTTAACGCCCTGAACCGTCAACAGGCGGAAGTGCTGCGAGACCTTGCCTTTGAACTTGAAACCTCTAATCCCGAAGAAGCACGTAAAACATGGGAAGAAATTTTGCGCCTGCAGCCGGACAATTCCACCTACAAAAAGGAATACGCGGAATTTCTTATCTCGCATGATGACCATGATTATGGTTACGAACTCCTCCAGGAGATCCCGGATGACGCAACCAGGGCGCTTTACGCTTTGCGCTATCCCGTCATCAGCTCAAGTGACACTCAGGGCAGCCAATCGCTGGAAAAAGCACTCGAGAAAAAGACTCTTCAAACTGGCACCTCTCGATTTTCTTCTGAATCAGACAATCTCAAGGCTGCCCGTTATGCCTTTGAAAACAAGAAGTACCAAACCGCCAGCAATTTCATCCGTAAAGCACTTGCTGAAAATCCTAATGATCTTAAGATCATCAAACTTGCAGGTCAGATCGACCGCCACATGGCCAACATTGACGAAGCAATTGAATCGAGCGCATTACTGACCTTGTTTGAACCTCAAAACCAAACTAACAAGAAGGACCTTGCCGCGCTTTTTCTCCAATCGCAACAGCCGGAAAACGCCCTGAAGATTTACCAGGAACTGATCCACTCCTCAAGCCAACCTTCCCGCGCGGACCTGCTCAATTTCGCAGAAATCGCGATTAAGGCTGCCCAGCCTGATAAAGCGATCCCGATTGCGCAGGCTTTCCTAAAAAAGGACGAATTTGACGGAGAAGCCTTGGTCTTGCTCTGCAGTGCCCTGATCGCGTCTGGTCGGAACGCTGAAGCCGTGCAATACCTCGAAAAGGCTTCTGCCGTAGCTCCGGAAAAACCCGCCAGTTGGCTCTCACTTGCCCGAATCTGGATCAACCTCGGGCAGGAAGCCAAAGCTATGCAAGCCCTGCGCAAAGCCAAAGCAGCTTTGCCAGACGACCCGGAAATATTGAGCGCGCTTGGAACGCTTTACCTCGCGAACGACCAGCCAACTGAAGCCATCAGCGTTCTCAGGCAGGCTTTTCAGCTCGATCCATCAAGTTCAAATGTTCGCAAGTCTCTTGCCAAAGCGTATTTAACTCATGGTTACATTGATGAAGCCTGGTCCACCATTGCTCCACTCGAGCAAGACTACACCTCGGATCCGGAGTTGGCATCTGTACTGGGGCAAACGCTGGCCGCCATGGGAGACCTTAATAGCGCGAAGCCTGTTCTGCGATTTGCCTGGCAGGCAAACCGCTCCGATGAAAGCTTGAAATCCTACGCTGAACTTCTAATCAAAAGCTACAGCCACGAGATCAAACCCGGAGCCCAGGAACTTAAAGAGATGTCGCAGTTGCTTTCCATAATGGATGAACGCCAACTGGAACGGGACGGACTGTTTGACATGCGTCTGTTGCAAGCAGATCTCAAAGCGACCCTTGGCATGCACGAAGCCGCCTACCAGGACTATCTCCAACTTCTGGACTACCCGGAGGCAAGAGCTCCTCGCTCTTACCATCACCTCCAGTTCCAAACCGGGCAAACCGCTCTCGCGCTTGGGCTGACAGACATCAGCCTCGCGTCACTTCAGGAAGCGGTTCTAACCGATCCTGATGATCTGCCTACCCGTCACATCCTCGCAAAAGCGTTTATGGCAGCTAACCTTGAGGATGAAGGTTTTGCGACAGCGCGTTCCGCTATGCAGATCGCTCCAACCGAAATCGAAAATGTGCTTTGGTACAGCGATTTCATGAGCGAGCACAACAACGCGCGGGAAGCCATCCAGGTGCTTAAGGACACCATTCACCTCAGACCGGACGACAAGGCGCTCTATCTGACGCTTGCTCGCACTTATGTCAATCTGAATCAGATTGAGGACACCAAAGATACCCTCAACCAGATGCTCGAACTCGAAGAGATTGAGACTGAAGAGTACGTTAACGTCGCAAACATTTACCTCCACATGGATCAACCGGACGAGGCCTCCCGCATCATCAAAAAAGCCATCTCCGACAATCCATTCCCGGATTTTGAAGAAAGTCGCGACTTGATTTATTCAGTGCTAAAACTCGGCGATTCTGCTGCCGCTCTTCAATTGGTAAAAGACCTCGAGCCTGCACTTCAATCCGACATTGCTTATCCATTACTGAAGTCTGATGTACTCGCGGCAAACCGGGAATTTTTGCCAGCTCTTGAGATTCTTGAGGAAATCCTGAACAAGATGGAATTTGCTCCGGAAACGCTTGGAAGCGTAGCCGGGGACGCTGCAGAACAAAGCCTGGACTATACTCCCTACAACCGCGCCGGGCTCTACTACCGCGCAGCTCAACTGGAACGGATGATTGGCGACCTGGTTGTCTCACAAAAACACGCGGCTCTGGCGCTAAATGCTGACCCGGGCAGCGAGCCAGCTTTCCTCCTCAAGCTCGAACTAGCCCTCACAACCAGTCAATCAGAGGTCTTATCAAACGCGCTTGATTTCCTTAACACCCAGGAAACCCGCCCCCAAGCCGCAACCTCCACAGCATCCCTCCTCGCGCTTGACGCGGTTCTGCATGATGACCTGCCCAAAGCACGCTTGCTCTGGGAGCACTACCTTGCTGATAAAACCAACTCACCCACTGCCAAAGCCCTCCAGAGTTTGTTTGCGCGTCAGAATGGCAACGCAAAATCAGCCGCGTCCCTATTACTGGAAGCAGTGGAGATGAATGATGAGTTAGAAATCCAGCAGCAGGTGCAAGCCTTCGATATTGCCCGGCATTTCAGTTGGGTCTGGCACGCCCTGGCGGTGGCTAAAGCTTCCTGGGAACAGACCAGCTGGGAAACTGCCGATCGCCTGCTCGAAACTGCCCTTTCAGTCGTCAAAATTAACCCAATCGCCAACAAACTTTTGGCGGAATATCTGACGGATAAGATCAGGCAAACAAATAATGCGCATTTTCTGCGAATCCTTACACACGCCCCATCATCTTTCGACTCAGAGCATTCTGATTTTGACCTGATTGAAGAACAGATCTCAATCGCCGGTCGAGACATCGCCCCGACAGAGTTGCTGCCTACTCTGAAGATCAATCAAGCGCTAAAAAACGGTCATTGGTCAGAAGAAAACAATTTGCACAAGCTGATTACCAACGGCAAACAAGCCGCCCAGGTTCTTTCAGTGCTGGTGGACGATGCCTCCATCGCGGATGTCCTTTCAGGTTTTAGCAAAGATGCGGATGTCAGTTTGCAGCAGGCAATTCAAAACCTGCATACGGACCCCCACACCTCAGCAAAGATTGCAGCGAAACTACTTGAAAGCCAACCTGATAACCCGGTTGTGCACGCACTACAAGCCATCGCCACTCGAAACAATCCTCTCCAGGCAGCAGAATCGATTGAAACGGCGCTGTCTATTTGGCCAGATGAACCCGATTGGCACGCCATGGCCGCCACTATGCGCCTGGATGCCGGCCAGTACCCTGAGGCAGCCAAACACCTGGAAGAAGCCATCCGCTTCGTCCCAAAAAACGCCCAGTACTGGCAAATGCTTGGAGATGTGAAGTTGCTGGAGAAGGATTACCACGCCGCCAAAGATTATTTTGGCAAAGCAACCGATCTATTCCCCTCCAATCCAGAGGCGCTGCACTCCCTGGCGGTCATCAACCAACAGCTCGGCGAACACCAAATCGCCATCCAGTGCCTGCGCAAAGCCAGCCAACTGGACCCAGGAAACATCCTTTACGATGAAGGGATTGCTCAGTCACTTCTTGCCAGGCAGGAACTCCCTGAAGCAATGCGCCAGGCTGACGCCATTCTAAAAAATGACCCCAAAAATGAAATTGCCTGGCACGTGAAAGTCAAGGCTTTGCTCAAAAGCAACAAGCCGGAGGAAGCACGGCAGGCAATCCACTTTGCCCTCGCGGTTGTGGAAAACCCCGTGCCGTTTGAGCTGCAAAAAATTGATCTGGATAACGCTCGCAATCCCCAGCAGGCAGTCCTGGCGTCGCTAAAACTCACAGAAAATTTCCCCGAAAATGTGGCTGTCCTGAACAATCTCGCCCAAAAACAAATTCAAATTGGCGAGATCGAAAAAGCAGAGCAGACTCTGCAGCGCAGCTTGGTTTTGGACCAGTCCAACCCTGAAACCCTGGTTGCCCTTGGCACGGTGGATCGCGTCCGCGGCAACCTGGACCAGGCGCTGGCACACCTCTCCAAGGCAATTGAATTGCAACCAGGATTGGTGGAAGCCTATCTGGAAATGGGGTTAACATACCAGGATCGACGCGAGATCAGCAATGCCATCCAGACCTACCATAAGGCCATCGCGATGGTCAACAATGATCCCCGACCTTACCTCCAGGCTTCAGCTGCCTATAAGGAAAGCCGTGATTATCGAAACGCTGAATTTATGCTGCGCCAGGCTTCCCAGCTTTCTCCATCAGACCAAAACATCCGCCGGCAGCTCGCTGCGGTGGTAGCACTCAATATTGTCAACAACCTCCAGGAGGCTCCCAAAAGATGAGACCATACAACGCCCGCAAAAGTGATGAAGTGCTGGTTGTCAGGCGCGGCAAGTTCCTGACTCTGCTACAGACCGCATTGAGTAACCGCGAATTCCAATTTGCTCGCCAGGCTTCTTTGATCTGGTTGGCAAGTTATCCTGGAGATCTTCTGATCAGTTTCATCTATGCTTCAGTACTGGCTGAGCTTGGCGATACAGAAATGGCAATCAAGAACCTGTCCAAGCTTTTGGCATATGATCCTGAATTCGTGGAAGCCGCCAGCCTGCTGGATCGGCTTACCGGAGAGAGCAGCCGTGAAACCCATGCCAACCAACTTTACCTGCAGCGTGGGGCTTCCAAGGGAAAATCATCAACCTCCTGGCTTGATGGCTTGATCGCTGCGCGTAACGCCTGGGAAAGCGGGGATCTAACCGGCGCGGAGAAAGCAATTCTTGAATCCCTGGCGCACAATCCACGTTCTCCCTTGCCTGCGGCCTTCCACATGCAAATTATCCACAAGACCGGCAACATCACCCTGCTCGAAACTCTCGCGGGCATATACAACAGCCGATGGCCGGACTGTGTCCAGATAAAAGTGCTCTCAGCGATTGCGGATATTCAACAGGGCGACGATTCATCTGGTGTCGAAAAAATGCACTGGTGTGCCGCGCATGACGTCAGCGGGCAGGTCATCAATCGCCTCCTCGGTCCCAACCACAATTTCAAACCCCTCTGGCCGGAGGATCTCAAGGTCTATCTTGACTTGCCAGTGCCGGCCTCGGTTGCAGCTGATTTGGGGTGGAACGTACTCTCAAACGCGGATTTTATTGCCACGGACACTATTGGCAAGCAAGCAATGCCCCAAACCGCTGAAGAAATCATTGATGACGACCCCACCCTGGCGCTTCACCTGCCGGATTACCTTGTTGACGAACTGTCTGAGTCAGGGGATGTGGATTACTCGGAGGTACCGACAAGTTCTTTCTTCCTGCAGGATATTGCTACGCCCCCTTTGCCTTCCGGACACACTAACGAAGTTCCTGCCACCCATTCTCCCAACATAGTGAAATCAATGCCAATCTCACCCGAGTCAGAGGCTGCAGTTACTGCTCTTACTGAAATCCAGACTGAATTTGAAAAAGTCGCCCGGAAGATCAACAAATCCGAGCTGTTAAACACCGACGGTCGGTTCCCGAGCTATGTGATCCTGACTTCACGCGGAAATTTGGAGAAAAAATATGGCGCAAATACAGCTGATGTCGTGATCGAATCGATGCGCAAACTTTGCCTCAATATCGTCGATCTCCCAGGCTGGAACAGCCTCGTTTACGTGCCGGATGATGAAGCCAGCGCACGCGAACTGGGATTGGACCCCATCCATGCCAGCGATGCCTGGAAAATAAAACTCTCTCTTACGGACCTGGATGCCAAACTTGCTTCCCGCGGGGAGATGATTGGCGCGCTGCTAATCATTGGCGGGCATGATATCGTGCCGTTCCATATTTTGCCCAATCCCACCGACGATTCCGATTTGAACGTGCCCTCGGATAACCCTTATGCCACTTTGGACGAGAATTACTTCATCCAACAGTGGCCAGTGGGGCGTATCCCGGACGAAGCCGGCACAGATGCAGGTTATCTTCTTGAGCAGATTCGCTTCCTGACCAAGGAATATGAACTGAAGGTCAAATCGAAAAAGAGTGTTTCAACCAACATTCTGGCAAACCTGCTTTGGAGCCTGGTTCAAAGATTCCAGTCCTTCAATGTTCGCTTTCAAAAGCCTGATAACATCGGCTGCACTGCTGAAGTCTGGAAGCCTGCTTCCTCAGAGGTGTTTGCGGTTATCGACCACGCGGAGCGGCTTAAGAGTTCTCCACCTACCACCAACAACAACCTGCTGAACGGGCAAATCCCCGACCCGAAATTCGCCTATTTCAACCTCCACGGGCTTAAAGATTCACCCGAATGGTATGGTCAGCGCGACCTCGCCAAGCCCTCCGGTGATCCGGAGTATCCGGTTGCCATGGAGCCTGCCAATTTCAGCACGCAAACGTCCTCCCCCGAAATTGTGATGAGCGAGGCATGCTACGGCGCAAATGTCCTCGATAAGAAGGTTAATGAAGCCATTTCGCTAAACTTCCTTGCATGCGGGACGCGGGCATTTATTGGTTCCACTTGTATCGCTTATGGTTCCGTGAGCAAAAACCTGGTGGCTGCCGATTTGCTCGCTTATCACTTTTGGACTCACGTAAAAGCGGAAGTGTCAGTTGGCTATGCCCTGATGCGCGCCAAGCTCGCCCTGGCAAAGAAAATGACCGAGGACCAGGGTTACCTGGACGGGGAAGACCAGAAGACCATTCTCTCATTTGTGCTTTACGGCGATCCGTTGACCTCCAGCGCGAACATCAAGGAAGTCTCAAAACCATCCATTCGCCCAACGATAACGCCCGAACTCAAGACCATCAGTGATTCACGCGAGGAATTGATCGTGGCAGCCAGCGAGATGCCGACCGAAATTCTTGACAAGGTTAGGAAGGTCATCAGCAGTTACCTGCCTGGTCTGGATGACGCCACTGTCTCCCTCAACCCGCAGTTAACCAACTTCAAGCTCGATCCAGCCATGGTCCAGGCGCATAGAGAGAAATTCGATTACGTCAGTCAGAGCCAGCGCTATGTGGTCACACTGAAGAAGAGCTACGAATATCGTCAGCACAGCCACAACCACTTCGCCCGCGTGACCTTCAACCAAAAAGGCGAGATGTTGAAGCTGAGCACCTCGCGATAACTTTACAATTACCAATTCATCATCCGGTGGAATCCAAATATTGGCATTTTCACCGGATTTTTATTGTGACAGCGAGTAGAGTGGGTTGGATATATCGATGTTGAGCTAGGACGAGAGACTTTGACGCCAACCGCACCCTACCAGGGAGAGACCGGATTCGCCTTCACTTTCTTGATCGAATTTTTTATTTACAAGACTGATAAAAATAGCGTCTTTCAATCTCAATCCGCAAGGAATTTTGTCACAAATTAAACTCAATCGTATTTTCTTGTTCAATTATTGAGCACGGCTTCACGATCATGTATTCTTCCACGCATATCAACTAACATAATATTCCGGATTCATTTGTGCCACATTTGGCATATTAAGTTATACTTATGCCCGTGAGATACCAAAACCACATCTTATTAACCATGTCAGAGATGTTCGTCTATTTCTTCCAACTTGACCACATACAGGAGTAAGCATGCACGGATATAGTGGAAAAATCCTTCATATTGACCTGAAAACCAAGAAAAACTGGATCGAAACCAAACCTGAGGAATGGTACAAAATTTACATTGGCGGAGTCTCAATGGCTTCACGCCTTCTGTGGGAAAACATCGTTCCCGGCTGTAATCCTCTGGATGACGGCAACCCGATTTGCTTCGCCAACGGCATCTTCACCGGCACCCCGGTACCCGTGGGCGGCAAATTTGGGCTGGCCTCCAAATCGCCTCTGACTGGTTTCATCGGTGATAGTCTTTCAGGCAGCTGGTTCTCGATTGCTCTGAAACGTGCTGGCTGGGATGGTTTGGTACTGCACAATAGCTGCGATCGTTGGACTCATCTTTTTATAGATGATGAGCGTGTGCAATTCAACGACGCCACCTACCTGCTTGGAAAAGGCACCTTCGAAACCGAAGAAGCCATTCGAACAAAACTTGGTGATGAGCAGGTTCGTTCCTGCACCATCGGTCCCTGCGGTGAAAATCTCGTGCGCTACGCCAACGTGACCAACGATGGTCGCCAGGCAGGCCGCACCGGTCATGGCATGGTTTGGGGCAATAAGAAGCTCAAGGCAGTGTCCATTCGGGGAACGCATGGCGTGAAGGTCTTTGACCCCAAAAAGCTCAATCAGCTTTCCTACGATATTTCCAAGAGTGCTCAAGGCAAAGACACAGAAAAATACCGCGTTTACGGCACCTCCACCGGTTTGCTCAACACCAACAAACTTGGCGTTTTACCGACACGCAACTTCCAGGAGGGCGTTTTTGAAGACGCCGAACTGGTAAGCGGTGAATACCTGGACAAGCACCACAAGGTCAAAGTGATTGCCTGTGCCCAGTGCCCGATCGCCTGTGAGCAAATGTCCATGGTCAAAACCGGACCGTTTGCCGGCGCGATGACAGGTATCGAATACGAAAGTCTCTTTGCCAACAGCTCGAACCTGGGCATTTCAGATATGCGCTCTGCTATCAAACTGATCACCATCTCGGATCAGGATGGCATGGACAGCATCACCATGGGTGTCACCATCGGCTGGGCGATGGAGTGCTACGAGAAGGGCGTTCTGAAAAAAGAAGATTTTGCCAGCAAGGCTCACCCCGAAGGGCTCGAATTGCGCTTCGGCAACGGTGAAGCCGCTGTAGCCGTGGCTGAAATGATCCGGGACCAGGAAGGCATTGGAAAGATCCTTGCCCAGGGCACCCGCATCGCAAGCAAGATCATCGACGAGGAACGTGGTACCGAGAGTTACAAATGGGCAGTCAATACCAAAGGTCTTGAATCCGCTGGCTATGACGCCCGCTCCCTCAAAACCTTCGCCCTCGGGCTTGCTACTGGCACCCGCGGTGGCTGCCACAATCGTTCCTCCGCTTATGACCCGGACATGAAAGGCGAAACCAACCGCCTCACGGTGGATGAAACTCGCGGGCGTGTTGCTGCCGATTCGGAAGAATACGCTGCCGTTTACGACACGTTGCCTTTGTGCAAATTCATTCGGCGCTGCTTCACCGGCAAAGCCGACCGGGCTGGAGCCTGGCCTGCCATCGCCAACCTGATCAACGCCACCACTGGCTGGAACTTTGGCTACGATGAAGTAGACCAGATTGGCATCCACGCCTGCACCATTAAGAAAGCCTTCAATATCCGCGAAGGCTGGACCGAAAAGGATGACGACTTGCCCTGGCGCTGGAAGCATGATCCCTTCACCAAGGGACCTGGCGCCAACACATTTGTGACCGATGAAGAGCTCGAGTACATGAAAAAACTATATTACAAAGCCAAGGGCTGGACTGAGGAAGGTTTGATCCCTAAAGAACTGTTGATCAAACTCGGCATGACCGACGTGGCTGAACAAATCGGAGTTTAACGAGGAGCTTATGGCAACCAGTACTTCAAAGTATGCTTATATTGATTGCGACCCCAACCTGTGTGTAGGTTGTCAACTGTGTGAATACGCGTGTTCTTTCTCGAAAACCGGAGAATATAACTCCTATCGCAGCCGCATCCGCACCGTGCGCGTTGATGAAGTTCTCATCACGGCCATCGCTTGCCGCACCTGCGAAAACGCTCCCTGCGTGATCGTCTGCCCACGCGATGCCCTCACCCAGGACGCCGTGACCGGTATCATCGACATCAATGCTACCAAGTGCGATGGCTGCGCCTGGTGCATCGAAGCCTGTGATTTCGGCGCGATCTCCATCAACCCACAAACCACCTTGGCGGAGATCTGCGACCAGTGCAAAGACGACCCCGAAGGTCCTCAGTGTGTCAAGTGGTGCCCCAAAGACGCACTCTCTTTAACCACACCCGACCAGCGTGCCCAAAGGTCCCGTCGTGCTCTCATCTCCGAATCGTATGACATTCCTCAGAAAGCTACGGATCCCAAATGAGTGAAGACCCCATCACCAAGAGCCACGCCGCGGACTTTCCGCAGGATGAGCCCCGTATCGGTGTTTACGTCTGCCACTGTGGCAGCAACATCGCCGGAGTCATACCGCCGGAAGAAGTCGTGGAATTCGCTGGCAAACTTCCCGGCGTTGTTCGCTCGATTGATACCATGTATGCCTGTGCCGACAGCGGTCAGCGTCTCATCAAAGAAGACATCGCCAAGTACGGATTAAACCGCGTGGTTGTCTCTGCCTGTTCGGTGCGTATGCACGAACCCACCTTCCGCGGCTGCGTCGCTGAAGCCGGAATGAACCCTTTCCTGATGGAAATGGCAAATATCCGCGAACAATGCACCTGGGCGCACGGCCATGACCGCGAAGGCGCGCTTGAAAAAGCTAAAGACCTAACCGCGGCTGCAGTCGCCAAGGCGTCATTCCTGACGCCGCTCAACATGATCAAAGTTCCCGTCACCAAACGCGCCATGGTCATTGGCGGTGGTGTGGCTGGTATCAACGCCGCGCTTGATTTGGCTGAACAGAACATCCCGGTTACCCTGGTGGAAAAAGAACCAACGATTGGAGGGGTCATGGCGCAACTTAACAAGACCTTTCCAACGATGGACTGTAGTATATGAATTCTTGCACCAAAAATGGTTGACGCGGCGCGTCAGCCCCTGATCGAAGTAAAGACCTTTACAGAAGTTGAAAAAGTCGAAGGATACGTCGGCAATTTTGTCGTAACCCTGCGGGAAAAAGCCAAATACGTGCGCGCGGATCGCTGCAATGGCTGCGGCGCTTGCACCAAGGCTTGCCCGGTGGAAATCCCCAACTACTTTGAAATGAATCTTGCCCCGCGCAAGGCTGCTTACATCCCCATGAGCCAGGCAGTACCGCTGATCTACAACATCGATATGGATGCCTGCATCCACTGCTACAAATGCGTGGAGGCTTGCGGAGCCCTCGAAGCGATTGACTTCAGCATGGAAGATAAACTGGTGGAACAGGAAATCGGCGCCATCATAGTGGCGACCGGCTTTGGTCACTTTGACCCCTCCCCCATGACCGAGTACGGTTTCGGTCGCTTCCCGAACGTGATCACCGCCATGGAAATGGAACGCCTGAACAACTCAGCCGGTCCGACCCACGGCGCTCTGATCCGCCCCAGTGATGGAAAAGAACCCGAGCACATCGCCATCATCAACTGCGTCGGCTCACGCGATAAACGCTACAATACAAGTTGTTCAAACTTCTGCTGCATGTACGCCATCAAAAACGCGCTGCTTCTTAAGCAAATGCATCCCAATACCGAAATCTCGATTTACTACATCGATATCCGCACTCCCTCCAAGGGCTACGAAGAGTTTTACGATCGTGCCCGCGAGTCCGGCATCCGCTTTATCCAGGGACGCCCCTCCGAGATCACGGAGGATCCCGACACGCACCAGCTGTTCATCTCATCCGAAGATATCACGCTCGGTAAGGTGATCGAACGCGAATATGACATGGTGATGCTAAACCAGGCTGCTATTCCCCAACCCGACCAGAACCACATGAGCTCTGTGCTCAACGTTGCGCAATCTCCTGGCGGTTGGTTCATGGAATACCATCCCAAACTTCGCCCGATGGACAGCCCCACCGACGGCATCTTCTTCGCCGGCGCTTGCCAGGGTCCCAAAGACATCCCAGCCAGCGTTGCCCAAGGGTCCGCGGCTGCTTCCCGCGCCTCGCGCATTCTACACTCCGACAGCTGGCAGATCGAACCGACCGTAGCTGTTGTCTGGCCGGATCGCTGCGTCAGCGCTAAAGGTCAAGCTTGCGGCATCTGCGCCCGAGCCTGCCCATACGGAGCCATCGACTACACCAAGGGTCTCGCTGCCGAAGTGATCACCGCCAAGTGCCACGGCTGTGGCGCATGTGTTGGAGAGTGTCCGCACGACTCGATCACCCAACTCCACTACACCGACGCCCAGGTGCTGGCGCAAATCCGCACCCTGTTGGCGATCGAACCTGAAAAGAAAATTCTTGCCTTCCGCTGCCAGTGGTGCTCTTATGGCGGCGCGGACCTCGCCGGCACTTCGCATTTCGAATACAGCGCCAACGAACGTGGTTTGCGCGTGATGTGCTCGGCGCGCATGGATGCTGACCTGATCTACGAAGCCTATCGCCTCGGCGCGGGAGCCATCCTCTATTCCGGCTGCCACCCACAGGACTGCCACTACATCACCGGTCAGATCGCTGGTGCCAAACGCGCCGCGCGGCTTGAAAAGATGTTCGAGCGGCTGCAGATGAGCCCAGGCCGCTTCCGCGTGGAGTGGATCAGCGCCGCTGAAGGCGACAAATATGCCCGTGTCATTAATGAAATGCAAGCAGCACTGGATGCTATCCCTGAGGATGTCCTGAAAGCTGAGATTGAGCGCCTGAAACCTGAAATGGCTAAGAAACTGACCAAACTGGGTGATGTACCTGGTGTGGCCCAGGCAATGGTACAGGTGGACTTTATCGTAGACGAAATGCTAGGAAAGGCGGTTCCGGCATGAGCGGTTTCACTGACCCCAACGTTCTCTCTGAACGCGTCAAAGCCATTCCCGGCGGCGACATGCTGATGCTTTGCTACTCTTGCGGCACCTGCACCAGCAAATGCATGATCCAAACCAAGCTCGAGAGCAGCTACAACCCGCGCCGTCTTATTCGCGAGGCTGTCTTCAACATGGACGATGATGCCTTTGCCGACAAAACCACCTGGCTCTGTACCGCCTGTGATCTCTGCTACCCCGCCTGCCCGCAAAAAATCCACATTTCCGGCGTGATCAACGCTGTTAAGGCATTGGCAGTCGAGAGTGGAAAGAAAAACCCCTACCAGGTTGCCAGGGTGGATGAATCCACCTGTGTCGCTTGCGGCTTATGCGTCAAGATCTGCCCCTACGAAGCCATTAGCCTGGTTGAAAAAAGAGTCCCGTTCCGCGGTACCCTGACGGTTGCCTCAGTGGATGCAGGCAAGTGCATGGCTTGCGGTATGTGCACAGCTGCCTGCCGCTCCACTTCCATTCGCCTGGCTGAGGATTACAACGACGCCGAATTGATCGACACGTTATTATCATGGCTTGGTACAGAGAGGGTATTCTCATGAGCGAGACACCCAAATTAGTCCTTTTTCAATGTCAGTGGTGCCTATTCTCGCCGGCCGATCAGGAATGGGTCGACACCCAACTGCCCGAAAACATCCACCTTGCCAAGGTGCCCTGCACCGGACGCATCAACCCGCTTTATCTCCTGAACGCGGTTCAGGGCGGCGCGGATGGCGTCATGGTCAGTGGTTGTTTGCCTGAGCAGTGCCACTTCAAAACTGGCAACATCGCAGCCAGACGCCAATTGGAAGAATTTTCCGATTATCTCAACCACATCGGTTATGAACAGGATCGCATCCGCTTCCTGTGGTTGGATCTGCAGGATCGCGGCATCATCCAAAAGGAACTGGCTGCCTTCGAAGCGCAGATAACAGCCCTCGGACCTGCCCACAACCTCGCCACGCGCGTAAACGAAACAGCTGGAGGTGCCAATGCATGATTTAGACGCCCTCAAAGCTGAAGCCAAACGACTCCTGATTGAAGGCGTGGTGGACATGGTCATCGGTTTCAAAGCCGGCGACACCCCCCTCCACCCGCAGCCCGCGTTTTTCAAAACAGCTGAGGAAGTTGACCAGCTTGTATACAACGCTCTTTGCCAGAATAATCTTGCAACTTATCTCACCCGCTTTCCAAAGACCCTAAAGATCGGCATGCTGGTGCGGGGTTGCGAGAATCGCTCAGTGAACGCCCTGGTTTTCGAAGGGCAACATCCAAGAGAATCTCTCTACCTTATCGGCGTGCCCTGTGAGGGCATTATCGACTGGCGAAAGATCGTTGAACAAACCGGTGAAGAAGTGGTCAGCGTTATCGAGCAGAGTGACAACACCGTCCTCGTAGAAGCGAAATCAGGGTATTACACCCTTGAAAAAGATAGCTTGTTGCACGAAAGTTGCGCCCGCTGCATTCATCCAAACCCTGTTTCTGCTGATATCGTAATCGGCGAACTCCTGCCCGAAGGCGATCCCGCCCTGGCACGTAAGCAAGTTGCTGAGTTTGCGGAGTTATCGCTTCAGGAACGGCATGCCTGGTTCCGCCAGGAAGCCGAGCGCTGCATTCGCTGCTATGCCTGCCGGGAAGCCTGCCCGATGTGCTACTGCGAAGAGTGTTTCGTGGATCACATTTGCCCGCGTTGGACCGAAAGCGGCACCACCCCCGCAGGTATGCAAGGCTGGCACATCGTGCGCGCCTTCCATCAAACCGGGCGCTGCACCAGCTGCGGCGCTTGCGAACGTGCCTGTCCGATGGACATCAAGATGACCTACCTGACCGAGAAACTCAACGATGACATGCGCCGAAAGTACAACTTTGAAGTTGGACTCGACGCCACTACTCCGCCGCCGTTCTCGACCATCACCCTGGACGATAAGTCCCGCTTCGTGGTTTGAGGAGAGCCATCATGAACCTGATCCTCAAAAAAGACCAACTCAATCACCTGCTGGATGCCTGGCGCAAGGATTATGAAGTTTATGCCCCGCAATCTCTGCAGAATTACACCCATTTTCTGCCGCTGCAGGATGGATTTGAACTTGCTTTCGATAAAGCCCACAACACGCGCATTCCGCCGAAAGCACTCTTTTTGCCGACCTCCGAGGCGCTGCTGAAATTTACAAAATTTGGCGGCTACGAAAAAGTCCCGCTTGAAACTGCTCCCCGTATCATCTTTGGCATCCGTCCCTGCGACGCGCATGCCATGACCATGCTCGACACCGTTTTTGAGCAGGAACGCTACACAGACCCCCATTGGCAAGCCCGCCGGGACGCCACGGTTTTGGTCGGTTTGGGCTGCCACGTGCCTTGCCATATTGGTTTCTGCACCACGGTTGGCTCTGGACCCTTCAACCACGCAGGTCTGGACGCAATCCTGACTGATCTTGGCGAGATCTTTCTGGTTGAAACCCTGACTGAAAAAGGCGAACGCCTTTTCACCCAGCTCGAAACCGCCTCTGAAGAGCAAAGCATCCAAGCTAGCAAATTGCAGCAGGATGCCGCAGCAAGCATGCCTATTGCCTTCGAAACAGAAGGCCTGAAAGAAAAACTCGATCAAAACTTCGATAGCCCATACTGGGAAGAGGTTTCAAGATCCTGCCTGGGCTGCGGGGTGTGCACTTTCCTCTGCCCCACCTGCTTCTGCTTTGATATCGTCGACGAAGCCCAACGCGGTGAACGCGTGCGCAATTGGGATACCTGCATGTTTCGCACCTATTCGCTCGAGGCTTCCGGGCACAATCCGCGCCCAAGCCGTGTGGAACGTACCCGTCAGCGCCTGAACCATAAATACAGCTACTGGGTGGATCAGATCAACCAAATCGGATGCACCGGCTGCGGTCGTTGCGTGCGCTATTGCCCGGTTGGCCTGGATATTCGCGCCATGCTCCGCAAAGCCCATCAACTTCCAAGTGAGGTAGCCCATGTCTAATGAGGCTCGCAGTCCCTATCTGCCTATTCCCATGCACGTCCTGCATGCGTATTACGAGTCGACCGACCGTTCACTTAAAACCCTTGAGCTGAGCTTCGATGACCCACAGGATGCCCGTGAATTCTTCGCCGCTTTCAACCCAGGTCAGTTCTGCCTGCTGAGCGTTATCGGCAAAGGGGAGTCCGCCCTGGGCGTCGCAAGCGCCGCCTGGGAAGGGGATTTTGTCCGCTTCACAGCCCAGAAGCTGGGATCTGTCACAAACGCGCTGCATGAGCTCAAACCGGGCGATCCGATAGGAATGCGCGGTCCTCTGGGCAACGGATTTCCACTGGAAGACTGGAAAGGCAAAGACCTTGTCATCATTGGCGGTGGTTGCGCTTTTTCGACACTCTACGCCCTCACCAAGCACCTGCACCACCCCTCCAATCGCGGAGACTATGGCAAACTGACCGTTATTTATGGCACTCGCACCTCCGGGCTGTGCATGTACAAGCAGGACATCGCTGCCTGGCATCAGCGCGACGACATGGAAGTGCATCAAGCCATCGATGTGCCTGAGCAGGATTGGCTCCACCACGTTGGCTATGTGCCCGATGTGGTCAAAGAGGTTAGCCCTTCCCCAGTCAACAGTGTGGCGGTCGTTTGTGGTCCTCCAATTATGACCAAATTCACCCTGCCAGCGCTCGTCGAGCTCGGCTTCACCCCCGAAACCATTTTCACTTCGCTCGAAAAGCGTATGAAATGCGGCGTAGGCAAATGCGGACGCTGCAATCTTGGGCCAAAATATATCTGCAAAGACGGTCCGGTCTTCAGCCTGGCTGAGCTAAACGCCTTGCCGGCAGACCTTTAGGAGAAACATGAGTCGCGGTATTCCAGAGAAAACTAAAACTGAACACGAAATGACGATCCATCGCTCGATGGTCACACGCAATTACCTGATGCGGTGGGATCTCGACCGCTGTGTTGGCTGCCAGATCGGCCCGATCGTCTGCCCCAAAGGCGCTCTCACGCACGTGGAAGCGGAATTGCAGGACGGACGCATCATCAAACGCGCCTCGGTCGACGTGGACGAGAAGAAATGCGTCAACTGCGGTATTTGTGTGGAATCCTGCCCCACGCATGCCATCTCGCTTACTGTCAATGGCAAACCTGAAATCCCGGTCATTGAGTACGGCGCTTATCCTGAATTCATCACCAAGACCATTTTCCGCAAGGAAAAGTTTGATTTCTCGCTCAAGGATTTCATCATCGACAACTGCCCCACCGGCGTCATCAGTTACGACGAAGTGCGCGATACCATGCGGGTTGATTTTGATAACTGCATCCACTGCCGCCAGTGTGAGGTTGCCAGCAAGGGTGCTTTTGAGGTTCGCCAGGCCTGGGTTGGCTCAGTCGAGCTGCACCGCGAACGCTGTGTGGAAGGCTGCCTGGCTTGCGCCGACATCTGCCCCACCCGCGCCCTCCACATCAACGATGCGGGTGAACTGGTGCTTGCTGACTATTACTGCATCAAGTGCGGCGCTTGCATGGAAGTCTGCCCCATCAAAGCGGACTACGCAGAAGAGCCCTTTGAATTTGAGTCGCAAGGCATGACCCTTACACGAAAACTTAAACGACTGACGAACGCAGACGATTTGCCCATCAAGGTTGAACGATGGCGGGTAAACCACACCGAAGTTTCCAGCGCGTCCTGGATTGAGGCGCTGCGCAAGGTTTCGGACGACAAAGCCAAGTCCGTCGAAATAGATCGAAAACGCGCACTGCGCCGGGCTGATCTGATTGACGCGCTTCGTGGAAACATTCTGGCAAAGTCAAAACTTAAAAAAGAAATAGAATCATAGGTTTTCCTGCTATAAGGAGGTAACGGATGAAATTACCACAATTTCTGATGTTTATCTCATTCCTCAAAAAAGGCTCTTAGGGTTTAATACCAACTGATTTTTTTGTGATTTCACCTACGCTGTCAAAATTACGATACTACCCGCAAGTTGACAGGCTTAATCAAATGTAAGTAAGTTCTGCTGCTCTGGTGGCGTTGCTCCAAAACCAAACCTTGTGGTAAAGTCGAATGACCAACCTGTTTCACGGTTGTATTCGGGGTTATGTTCACCTTTCTTAAAAATCAAAACCCGGGCTTTGGACCGCAGCCGTCCGAAGTCGCGCAGATTTGGTGTAGCAGTGATGACATTCCTGAAAGTACCCGTGTTGATGTAATAAGTTTCAATTCCCTTTTCAACTTTCATCAACTGCACCGTTGGATTGTGCGTGTGACCAGAAACGATGCACCTCACTGGAGAATTAGGTTTTTGTAAACACGCTTCTTTTTGAATGATGTCGGATTGATCGCCAATTTTTGACCTGCGCGAAACCGGAGAGAGCAAAGTCTTGATCATCCAGAATGGCAAGCCTCTGCGCCATATTCGCGTTTTCAATACAGCCTTCAGGCTGGCTGCAGAGAAACCGCTCATGCCGCCAAAGGCGATCATCTGTCTGCCAATTTCTGGAGCGAACGCCAGGTCATCCAGCATTTTCACAAAGACCGGCTCAATCAGGCGCCAGACTTCCTTCATCGAGAGCCCTGGAGTGGAAAACAGAAAATTGATCAACGCGTTGGAAGGACGCACGTTATCAAAATCGATCAAACGCTGGAACAACAAGGTGAGCTCTGGATCTTCCAGAATGGCTTCCTCGCTGTAGTGATCTTTAAAAAGAATTGGCAGTTTTGCTGCAACTTCCGTGGTCACGATATCCCCAAAGGAAGGTCTGTCGTAGAAACTTTTATCAATCAGGGTTGGAATCACTTTCCAATTGCGCACATCCACCCCAAAATTTGCCGCGTCGTACTCATGCCCGTGGCGAATGAGCAGTTTTGTTTCTCCATTTGCCTGGTGCAAGTACTGGTTGTCGAACGGGAGATCGGATGGCTCCATCCCGAGAAAGCTGCGGGTGCGGTTACGAACGCGCCGGCTCGCGTTCAGCAGGCGGTCGTGATTGCCAGGGATGAAGTGGATCCGCACTGGTCGGCGGAGTTGAATTGTCAGGTTGCGAAACAGATCCAGCGTGGCAGACACGCGCTGGTCGGCTGCGATCGCATCCATGATCTCGCTGATGCGTGCCTCCAGCGGGCTTCCTTCAGTCACCTGATCATTGTGCGCGTAAGGGCGCAAATTATCCTTGAGCCAAAGGGCCGATCGGGTAACCTCAAAAATATCACCCGCTAAAACCAGGTCGATGTCTTTGATGTTATCATATCGGATGAACTCAAGAATTTCGTTAAAAAACGCGCGGTAAACCTCAGGCGGCAAATTGTGGTTGTAGTGTTTCTCGCCAATCGAGAGCGAGCTGCTTTCCGCGAAATGCAAATCCGACATTACAATGATCACGATAATTCTCCTGGCATTATTGTATTACAACCCCCGCCGTATCAGGCTCACTGTAACGTGAAATCAGGGAACTTGCAATCTGAACGCACCTGATTCTCGTGTGCCAACCAGTAAGACATTCGCATCCAATGGATCAAACACCAGCGCCTGGACAGTCCAATCAAAGCTACGCGCAACCCAATTCTCCCCGCAATCCTTTGTAATCCATACCCTGGTTTGCTCACCCACTGCCCAAAGGCAATTGTCTGATTTCGAGGTGGCAAGCACAAGACTTCCCGGATTCGATTTATCCATCCCGGTCGGTAATCTGGTCAATCCGATGGCTGAAATATCCACTGCTTCTTCAGAATCTTCTTTCTGAGATAGCCCATCCGGATCGAGTTGATAAACATAACAATCATCGTTCCTGGTGCACACAAACACATCCACATTTCCTTCGGGGGTTGGCACCAACTTTTCGATGACCAGGTTTTTTAGCCCAAGCTGCTCCCACCCGTTTCCTTCCAGCAGCCATAATCCCGAGCCGGCTGTGCCCAGCAGAAGTTTTCCATCCTGCCAGGCCAGGCTGGTTGGCTGGACAGATCTGGCTGCGTCGAGCTCAAACGCTTCATCCGGCAACAAAACTCGTTCCCTCACCCAATTGATCCCGCTATCCACAGCCTCCGGATCAGCTTCTGGCAGCATAACATCTTGCCAGGCATCCCCATCCCAAACGCTCATCCAACCACGTCCGAGGGCATAGAGTTGGTCATCTGTCACTGCCAAAGAGACCACGTCCAAGTTGGTTAATCCCTCGTTCATTCGTGCCCAATTATCACCAGTATCGGTAATCCGAAATACCCCCTGCCCGTAAACAGCCCCTGCCAGCGCTTCCGGATCACCCGGCAATTCTGTCAATCCGGTGATGTCCGTCAGTCGCAGATCAGCCATGATGCTGTTCCAGTTGGAACCATAACTGCTTGAACGAAAAAGCCCATTGTTCTCGGTGGCGGCATACCAGCGCTGCGGACTACCATCCGCAATCACAAAATCATACAGTCGCTGTCCTGCCAAACCGCGTGAAACCCAATTTTCTGCCAGATTATCCGAACTATACAAACCGTCGCCATAAGTACAGCTAAAAACCCGTTTCAGGGATCCGCCAAAGGGATCAAGGATCACTCTAAAAACCTCAACATCAGCTGGCAATCCTGAACTGCTCATAAACCACGAAACTCCTGAATTCCAGGTTTTGTACACTCCTCCACCATGCCAGACCCCGCCATACACCAGCCCGCTGTGGGCACTATCAATAGCAAAAGATCTCGCGGAGAGATCGGAAACGCCTGTATTAATTGCGTAGAAGTTCACGCCCCCATCAACGCTCTTATAAAAGCCATGCTGATGTGCGGTCAGATAAATGATATTGGAATTGGCAGGATCGATATCTACATCATAAAAGTAATCCAGACTCGAAAAGCTATCTCCTGTCAGAAGGATTGTCCAGTTGAGACCACCGTCAACACTCCGTGCAAGGTAGCCTCTCAGATTGTTAGGGTCATCGTCACTGTACTTGATTCGCGAAACAACAAACATTCGTTGTGGATTGGATGGATCGATTTCGATATCGTAAATGATGTGATTGTTAAGCACGCCCCCATTGGAAGCTTGCCAACTTTCTCCACCATCAATCGATTTATAGATGCCACCCTCGTAAGTCCCCGCGTAAACTATATAAGAACTGGTTGGGTGCGTTGCCAGTGATTGGATCTTTAAGATTCCCAATCCCAGGCTTTTCCTGTACCATGTCGTGCCCTGATCAAAAGTTTTGTATACACCGCTGCCATAATGCCCGGCGTAGATGTTATCGTTCTGCCCCGGATCGATAGCGAAGGAAGTAAAAGTCCCCCCCACCGGACCAACAGGCGTTGGCTCGCCTGTCCGGATTAGAGGAAAGAAGTACGTGAAATTTGCCGTGACAGGGATTGATTGACCAAAAACAACGCTGGCATTTAATGTGTTTGCTATCAGACTGAGTAGAATTGCAAAAAAGATCAGTCCAGCAACACTGAATCGCAGAGAATGAGAGCCCTGCAAGTTTTTACGCATATTTCCTCGCAGTTTACACTGCAACTCCCGTGCCCGGGAGGAATCTGCTATCAGCCAAGCACTTTCTTAAAGGCATCCAGAGCGACTTCCACAGCCTTGTCGGTGATATCGTGATGCGTCACCATACGGTATTCCCCGGGACCCGAATCCATTAGCAAAACGCCTTCCTGCTTCATCGCTGTCAGGAATTCCGCCATGGAAAGTCTCACGCTCTCATCCAGGGTAAAGAATACCATGTTGGTTTGAGGAGCATTCTTGGTCAGATGGACCTTATCTATGTTTTGAAGCCCCTCTGCGAGTGACGCAGCACGTCGATGGTCCTCAGCGAGCCTGTCCACCATCTCATCCAGCGCCACGATGCCAGCCGCCGCAATGATGCCTGCCTGTCGCATAGCACCACCAAGCACTTTTCGTAAGCGCCGTGCTTTTTTGATGAAGGCTGCATCGCCGCACAGAACCGACCCCACCGGTGCACATAAACCTTTGCTCAGGCAAAAAGTGATCGAATCAGCTGGTGCCACTAACTTGCTGGCTGGCAAACCCAACGCCACCGCAGCATTGAAAATTCTGGCTCCATCCAGATGCAAAATCAATCCATGCTCCCGCGCAAAGGCTGCCACACTCTCAGTGTATTCAAGGCTCAGAGGTACTCCACCGCAAAAATTCTGGGTATTCTCGATGATGATCAATTTTGAAATCGGCGAATGTATGTCCTCCGGATCATTCAGCGCATACTCAAGGTCCTTCAGAGTAAGCGTTCCATCTGCCTGGTTTGGGATTGTGTGGATCACCACTCCTCCCAGCGCCGAAACGCCGCCTGCTTCATGCAAAAAGGTGTGCCCCCGGGTGCCCATGATCGCCTCTTCGCCCCTTTCGCAGTGTGCCAGAACCGCCAGCAAATTGCCCATCGTGCCTGAAGCCACAAACAAACCACGCTCCTTGCCGAGCATTCCGGCTGCCTTTTCTTCCAGGGCGTTGACGGTTGGGTCTTCCCCGTAAACGTCATCCCCTACTTTGGCGCTAGCCATTGCCTGGCGCATTTTTTCAGTCGGATGGGTGGTTGTGTCAGAGCGGAAATCAAATGTTTGCATGGTCTACTCCTTCTCGAGCGTGGTTAGAATTTCTTTTAGGTCTGCTGCCAGCGGTGCCGTGAACTCAGTCGGCTCTTCCTCGCCTGGCAGTTTGATGGTCAATTTATGGGCATGCAAAAAGAATCTAGGAATGTCAAGCGATTTCTTGCGACGCCCGTAAATTCTATCTCCTGTAACAGGGCAGCCCAGAAAAGCCATATGCACACGAATTTGGTGGGTTCTGCCGGTCAGTGGCTGCACTTCCAGCAGGGTGTGGTCAGCGTATCTTTCAAGCGTGTGGTACTCAGTGACAGCATTTTTGCCTTTGTCACCGTACACCACCGCCATGCGCTGGCGGTTCTTCTCATCTCTCCCAATCGCCGTTTCCACCCGCCCGGTTGGGGTGGGCGGTTCGCCATCCACCAGTGCCAGGTAGGTCTTTTTGGTTTTTCGGGATTTAAACTGCCGCACCAGCCAGTTGTAGGCTGTTTCATTACGCGCCAGGATCAGAACTCCGGAGGTTTCCTTGTCCAACCGATGCACAACTCCGGGTCGCCCTTCCTCACCCACCCGCGCGATATCCGGCCAGCGGTGCAGGATCGCGTTCACCAGGGTATCCTGGGTGTTGCCGGCGCCAGGATGCACCACCATGCCAGCAGGCTTGTTGACAACTATCACATTTTCGTCGACATAAATCACATCAACTGCAATGGCTTGATGCAACAAATGGGTCTCTTCAGTAGTGGGCAGTGAATAGGTAACAACACTCCCAGGCTCAAGCTTGAACGCGGGTTTTTGCTGAACCACACCGTTAACGCAAACACCGCCTTCAGCGATCAGCTGTTGGAATTGCACGCGGGAAACATCCGGCTCAGATTGGGCAATGAATTTATCGAGCCTGATCGCGCTTTCACCCTCGTAACGTAATTCCTTAGGCATTTTCGTCCGATTTCGCTTCTGGATCTGTTTTCGATCCGTTTTTCTCTTTAATGAGCATGTCTAGCAGCATCAGGCTAACACCGATGGTCACAGCGGAATCGGCAATGTTAAAAATTGGGAACCTGCCAACCGCAATGAAGTCTGTCACGAATCCCAGCGTAAACTGATCAACCAGGTTGCCAACCGCACCGCCAAGCATGAGGCTCAAAGCCACTTTCATCAGTGTATCCCGTATTTCAGCTTTTTGATAGAAAACGATGATGAATATGGCGATCGCGATTCTCACAACCGTCAGGATCGGACCGGCGTTCTGCAAAGTTCCAAATGCCGCGCCCCGATTCTGCCAGTACAGGAAACGGAAAAAATCTCCGATCGCCGGGATGGGTGCCCAGGCTTCGCCCAAGGCCAGGTTTTGCCTTACGATGGCTTTTGTGATTTGATCCACCACGATCACCGCGGCGGCGATCAGGAATAAAAGCCCATTATGCTTTAGAAATTTCTTCACTCAATCACTCCTTGCACAGCTTGCAAGGCAAATTGTAATTCTTCTCCATCAAATGCGTCATT
>Ga0209203_1000514_pt1 | contig 32756 bp, 28 predicted proteins | sample AD_UKC109_MetaG_FD_184423 | JGI IMG/M metagenome (GOLD analysis project Ga0209203, IMG submission 184423) | Active sludge microbial communities of municipal wastewater-treating anaerobic digesters from Hong Kong - AD_UKC109_MetaG (SPAdes)... | ecosystem: Engineered > Bioreactor > Anaerobic >... | reverse complement strand
TGTTACCTCCCTTGGTGGATACCTGACATATATCTGGATTTTAAGAGAAAACGCTTTCTTTTTGGATCCAGGATTTATTTCCGGAAAGTGGGTGGGTATGCTCCGGATTATCTAGCGGGGTAAGCTTGTCCTTATTCGGAATGAGGAAATGCCTCTTATAGGGTATCTTCGATTCATGCATCGATTGCATAATTTGCGAGACAAGCTCCCTGTTATTTTGTTGAGAGGTCAATGAAGTGAGCTTGTTCAGGGCCTTCTCAAGATTCTGCCTGTTGATCGGCTTCAGCAGATAATCGATACTGTTTACGTCGAATGCCTTTAATGCATATTCATCGTATGCGGTAGTAAAGATAATGGGACTAAGGATTTCAACTTCCTCGAAAACCGAGAAAACATCACCATCGGCCAAATGAATATCCATGAAAACAACATCGGGAGAAGCGTTCAACGAAAACCACTCTACAGACTCCTCCACACTTTGCAGCACGGCCTGAATTTCCATACTTCCATCCACCGCCTGTATCATCCGCTCCAGGTTTTGTGCGGCAACAAACTCATCTTCTACAATTACTACTTTCATCGAAATGCCTTTATGTATATTTATAGATACCCCTATCTTTTATGAGCGGGATCTCAACAGAGAATACTCCGTCGGCAGAACTGACAATAATCTCTTTTCCGAATATCAATCTGCATTGTTCGTTCAGATTAGACAGTCCCAGGCCGTTACTTACCTTCTCCCCGGTTTTTATCTGCAGATTATTTTCCACACGCACCCTGTCATCCGGGAGGGTTTCAATCACGATACGAAGCGGGTTTCTCCGGCTTACGACATTATGTTTGATGGCGTTCTCAATAAGTACCTGCAGTCCTGACGGAATCATATAATATCCCTTTTTCTCATCGTCGACACGTATTTGCACATCCAATCCGTCGCTATACCGGATCTTCATCAGGTAGATATACGACTCTGCAAACTCCAACTCATCGGACAATCGGGACACCACCCTGTTCTGCATCGTATAACGGAACACATGGGAAAGTTGTTCGACATAATCCCTGGCACGTTGGTCATCATACCCGATCAGCCCGTTCAACGTATTCAGCGAATTGAACAGGAAATGCGGATCCGTCTGGTTCTTAAGCGCATTGTATCTGTTTTGCAGATTCTCTAAAACGAGGTGTTGATTTTCGGTCACTCTCTTTTGATTCTGATTGATAAAATAGATCAACATCGTAAAGAGAAAAGAGATGATAAGGATAATAAAGTCTTTCACATAGTGCAATGTAGAATAGGCTCCGGGCGATACTTCACCGCGAAACCACCACCACTGCATCTGTGAAAAGAGGGGACTCAGGAAGATAATCACCACAAACAGGCCCAGCAAGAGCAGCCACATTTTATACGGCCGGTTCAGGAAGTGTGTTATCGCCCAAAATTGCAGTCGGAAAAGAAAATAGAAAACCAGCGTATTGACCAGCAGCGTGACAACAGACTCCGGTGTGATGATATCAACCAGCCCTATCTCACTTTTTTTATTTAACGATATGGTGTAGTACATCGACGACGACAGCATGACGAAAGCCAGGATAAAACTGATGATAACCGCCGCGGTGAGCGCCGTTTTTTTATCGTAACTGAGGATAAAAAACCGTTCTTTTCGTTGTTTCATTTTTTCAATTACCGTTTCTATTATAACAGACTTACAAATGTACGGAAAAAGAGAGAGAGAGAAAAAACCCGATGAACATCTGTTATCTGGCGGATGTCCATCGGGATCGAAAAAATCGACTCAGGGTTCATTTCCGACCTCTATGGCCGGATCTTGAGACAATCTCTTTGGGTTCAAACGTTCTGCGCTTTTGTCAGAAACGATATCCTATGCCTACGTTCACAGTTTGTGTCCGCATTTTAGCATCGTCCGAGCCGTTGATTACATTTTTCAAAGCGGTCAACTCGTCCGCCTGATTAACCAGTCCGAACTGGTACCCTGCGTTCAGTTGCAAACCACTGTTGAACTCATATCCCAGCAAGAGCCCGAGACCAAAGTCCCAACGGTTCATAGGCGTTTTCCCCGCCACTTCTTTATACAGGTCTATGTCCAGATCATCAAGTCTTGCATCAAAACCCAATCCTACGAATGGCCCAATACCTCCATAGAATAATCCGTTATAGGTTCTGTATTGACCTAAAGCATATACCGGGAGTTGCATTCCCCACTGCTTGAATGTGTCATCTTCCGAGAGAGCTTCCATTTTAGCATTTCTATAGAAAAACGACAGTTCCGGTTGAAGTGCAAAATTCTCGTGCAATTCGACTCTCATGAATCCGCCTAAATTAGGGCCCACCTTCATTTTACTCGACAGATGATCGAAGTCGCTCAGTAAAAAGTTCGACAGATTCATTTCACCTTTCACACCCCAATAGATGGGTGTTTGTGCATTTACACTTGTTATCCCTATGGTTATAAGGGTAACTAAACTTACTAAAATTGTTTTTTTCTTCATTGTTTCAATATTTAAATTTGGACAAATTTTGGCTGTTCTTCTCTTCAAGCCTGACGACACAAAAGTAGTACACGATATCATGCCAGATACAAAAAAAGTATCCAACCGAAAAATCAGAGGCTTGAAATGTGAAAAACCAATACTGAAACGACATCTGTAAATATAATCAAAAATGTATATCCGCAGTTATTCCTAAAGAATTTAGCGGGAAAATAGTTATAAATAAGTTCATAAATGCTTGCACAATCCGCTGATATTCAACATGTATACACTGTAGACAAGTAGTGTTTCAAATTATGAATATCCTGGATTTTGCTATAAATTACCCCGATGAGGAAACCTGTCGGAAAAAATTCAAACAACTAAGAGACCAAATGGGAGTTACCTGTCGTCGTTGTAATTGTAAGGAGCATTATTGGCTGGAAAACAAACAGGCCTACGAATGCAAGCGTTGTCAAGCGCGCCATACGCTGCGTTCGAGCACTGTCATGCGGCATTCCAACCTGCCATACCGTTACTGGTTCGTGGCCATGCACCTGCTCACAGCGACCAAGGGCTCCTTTTTCGCCGAGATATCCGTTGAAGAGAAGGAGAAACCGTTGAAACGCGGCCGCGGAAGCCAAAAAAAGACCAAGGTCCTGGTGATGGCTGAAAGCAAAACGGTTGAAAACCCCAAACCGGGTAAGAAACCCAAGAAGGTCAGATACCTGAAGATGAAAGTCATCAACGAGTTGAAAACCGATACAATCACAAAGAATGTCAAAGAGCATGTTGAAAGCGCGGCGGATCTGACCACCGATGATTCAACTTCTTACACTAAATTGAAAGAGCATGTCCACTCGCACACTGCATCCGTTGTTACACACGAGGAGCTGCCGAATGTGCTGCCTTGGGTACACACCGCGATCAGCAATGCCAAACTACAGATCTTGGGCGTGTATTACAAGGTAAAACCCGAATATTTATAATACTACCTCAATCAGTTCTGTTACAAGTTCAACAGGCGTTACTTCGGCGAAAACCAGTTTGACAGGCTCTTGATAGCCGTCGTATCGTATGCGCCTGATTTCAAATCAAGAATTTACAATAGGAACTATTGCGGATAATCATAATTAACGTGAGTTCGGGATAACATATTATCCCCAAATGGTTAATTGACTTGACTTTTCCACTTCAAATTTGATTGAAGGCTTTTTGGGAAAGAAACAATATGCCACCAATGCAGCAATTATGTTCATGATGAAATTATGTGTGGAACGATGCCTTGAATGTGCGTATACCGGTCACTAAATGAACTCCCTGGTCAAACAGCATCTCGAAGAGCTTTGTGCTGATGTAACCCTTGTCTGCATATAGTTTACCGAAAAGATCTTTGGTAAGAACATTGATTACGTCAGGGTTTCTATCGTCGACATTGCCTTTTGTGAGAGAGAAATTCAGCAATTCACCCTTTTCGTTATGTCACCTGCTTGAAGTTGGTGATTCCGGATTTCATTCTCATATTCTGCACAAAAATCGTCGGCAATACAAAATATTTCAATAACTTTGTCTGTTGTGATCATAGGGCTGATGTTTGTTATTTGTTTGATTATCAGCTATAAATATACAAATAATCTCCCTATATCACAACTTTTTTTATGATTTTCTTATCCCGAACTCACGTTATTACGTGACGCCTGCCTTGCAGCTCTCGGCGGGCTATCACTACTTCTTCGACAAGAGCAACGACTACAACGGCCTGGAGGAGGAGATCAACAAGAACACGACGGAGTACCTGCAGGGTGCGGAGTACGCGCTGACGGACAAGTGGACGGTGAGCGCGGGGACGCAGTTCACCAACTACGACGTGACGGACAACTACAACGGCATCGGCGTGCAGGAGGAGTACGAACGCAAGAGCATGGCCGGCGCCATCGGGGCTACGTTTAGCTTTTAGTTGGCAGTTGTCAGTATCAGAAGTCAGTTGTAAACGTACTAACTTACCAACTTACCAACGTATGAACGTCCGGAGAGATCCGGGCGTTCGTTGTTTGTAGGGGGTATAAGATCGTGAAGTGGTTAGTCTCACTACCCAGTTGTCAGGATTCAGCTGTCAGCCTTGCGTGTTAAATTTTTGATTTGATGTGTGATATTGTTGTCTCCTTGCCACAAATTGCGTAATTTTATCACAGAAACGAGGTGTTGATTTCATGAAGGTGAAGCATAACATGAAGCGAATTGAATACCTGTTGTCATTGTATAAGATGACAACCGAGGAATTGTTGCTTCAAATGAACATGGGTCTGAAGAAGCATATTCAGTTAAACGACCTTTTCGGCGAGGAGATCGAGATAAATCACCTGAAACGAATAGACAAGATCTTCAACAAGGGACTACACTATTACCTGGATGAGAATGTACCGGTGAGATCTGAGGATGCAAGCATTTTTTTTAGAAAACAACGTTTTGTTTCTGATCTTAACCTGGAGGCCAGGAAGGTTGTCAATAGGTTCGAGGAACTGAAAATTTCGTTGGAAGCGATTTCCAGACTCGTCGACATCAGACGGGAACGTTTGTTGCCTATTTTCTCGACCAGAGATGATCCGAAAGATGTGGCACATGCGCTATCGAAACATGGAATAAGAAAGAGATTGCCAACATCGATGGTTTCTTTCTTCATCCCAACGTGATCGTTCTGAAAAGAGAGCAAAACGCATTCAGCAGGGAGATATTCACGCTGATTCACGAGCTGGGTCACTACTTGTTGAATATTGAAGAGGTTGAGCAGATTGATGTGCTAAACATGGCCAGAAGGGAGTTATCGGCGGTTGAAAGATGGTGTAACGACTTTTCCTTCTATTTCCTGGCAGGGGAACATTCAAAAGAGATAGCCGGAATGGGTATAGTGGATGATAGCAACGACTACTTTTTCGATCGTGTAAGTCGGTTATCAGGAGACACTCACCTGAGCAAACTGGCTATTTACACCCGCCTGTTATTCAATGGGCAGATATCCCAGGCAGATTACAACCAGGTGAGAATCGGTCTGGAAGAAAATTTTCGATTAAAGCAGGAGGAAAAAGCGAGACAAAAAGAGAACGACAAGATGCTGGGGGTTAAAAGCAAAGGGGCTGCCCCTAAACCCATCAATTCTCCCTTGCTAATCTCAACGGTTCAGATTGCTTATTACGAGGGTATCATGAATGAATCTGATGTGTGTAAGACACTTAATATAAGTCCTGAAAAACTAGAATTGTTTATACAGTGAAAGTTGTACTTGATACCAGCTCATGCCATTTGACAATGAAAAGGTGTTATTCGATTTCGTTAAATCGAGATTGCAAGTTGGGGATACAATCAATGACATTGCCGGCCTTATTGTCAAGTAGCAGTGATATTGAGATAAAATGCTGCAAAAGGGGAGGGTGAAACTAAAGAAGGTAAACAGTCATGCGGGTAGTATCAGTGATTAGTTGTTAGTTGTAAGTTGTCAGGGATCAGTAATCAGGGATCAGGGATCAGCTTTTGGAAGATGGCTGGTTGGAAATAGACAATCAGCATAACATTGCAACAAGTATGGAAATATTAATGGCAAAAATAGGATTTGCAGATCACAATTACAGCGCCGTTGTTGAACTTCCGGATGAAGTAATTGTGGTAACGCATAAGACATTAGAGGGGATTAAAAAAGCAATCTTAGATTCACTAGACTTCTCAAAAGAAGGTCATATGGAAAACATTGATCGTGCTCCGGATTGGGTAAAAAATGGGTTTCGTGTAGACTATAAAATGGAAATTTCGGCGCTTTTGAAATACTATGATGGAATTCTTACCCGCTCCGCGCTCTCCCGTATAACTGGTATCAACGAACGCCAATTGGGCCATTATGCTACCGGACACAGAAAACCACGTGCTAAACAACGACAACGGATTATTGAAGGATTTAATCAATTGGGTAAAGATTTTTTATCCGTTAAGTAATTACCAGTGATCAGTTGTCAGGAATGTAAAATAAATCGATGTCGAATTGTAAAGTGATCTGGTTTTATATATCTTTGCCTTTTAACATATTGGGGATTAAATTGCTGTTCAAAAATCTGAGTTACGATGAAAAATGAGAAGTGGTTTTGGTTGATCCTGCTCCTGTTGACGGGGGGCTTGCTGATGAGCGGTTGTGCAGAAGTGGATGAAGGTGAGGAGGAGGAATTACTTGGAGCATCGGGACCAATTTACAACATGATGACGGACCTCTCGGACGGGAAAAGCGGGTTGTATTTGACGAAATGGGAATCGCCCAGTAATTATGGGCCTTTTTTGGTGATCGCCTTTGAAAGAGAAGAGTGTACCTTTACCTTCAGGGAGAGTAGTTCAGCAGATCCAAAAACAACGACCTACAGTTATGAATTTGCCTATCCTATCGTTACCCTGACGCCGGCAAAGGAGAATGAGGGCGTGGTAATTGGCACAATGATAAGCGGCAGGATCTTGAAAGCGGATGAGATGTCTTTCAAGAATCTTCAAGAGAATCCGGTCTGGATTGAGGTGATCAGGACGAAATAGGGCAGTTGTCAGCTAATCCGCTAATCAACAAATCATCGAATCAAATACAATATACGGCGTAAAGGGGAACCGATTTCACGTTGTTCTCGTATCCGAAGTTTTTCTTGCTGATGCGGATGCAGGTTGAAATAAAAAGGAGCTCAACCTTCCCGTAAGGAGATTGAGGGAACCAAGTACTGCTGACAGAATGAACTTGAAACGTCCGGAGTGTTCTGGGCGTTTTTTTGTGCGATACACTCCATAATTTTTATGCAAAGGTTGGTGGTGATAAAAGGATACTCTCGTTCTTGATACAAGGGCAAAAATTGAAGAAAATTACGCTCGTTTGCATGATGAGCGTAAAAATTACTTACAAACGAATCAACGAATCAACGAATCAACGAATCAAATTTCCTGATATTTATTATGGAAATATTTCTTTAATTGGGGAGAGTTTCGTATCTTTGCAGCCTGTTTAACAAGATCACGGTGGAGGTTCCGGATCAGTGATTCGGATCGATTGGTTTTAGGATGTTCCCCCGGCTCTGTTTTAGGTTGTTACAAGCATGAACTATTTGACTCCTACGGAGGCTGCCGACGCATTCAGACGGGCAGCCATTGAGAAAGAGAAGCGGCCTTTCCCGCAGTTCGCCCTGATGGCGGTGCTGGGTGGGGCCTTTATCGCGTTCGGCGGTCTGCTGACGGTGATGGTGGCGGGTGGCATGCCGGGCGTGGCGGTAGCCAACCCGGGACTGGTGAAGTTCATGGCGGGGGCGCTGTTCCCCATTGGACTGATCATGGTGTCGGTCACCGGTGCGGATCTCTTCACGAGCGACTGCGCCGGCTTCGGCTTCCCGCTACTGCGGAAGGAGCTGACACTGCGCCGCGTGGCTGCGCTGCTGCTGATATCCTACCTTTTCAACTTCATTGGTGCACAACTGGTGGCATGGCTGCTCTCCGCACACGTGGGAATGCTGGACAAGGAGCCTTGGCACTCTTACCTGCACAACCTTGCAGGGGCGAAGGTGGACCAGGCGTTCTGGCCGGTATTCGTGAAGGGTATCGGTGCCAACTGGTTGGTATGCCTCGGCATGCTGATGGGCTACGCGGCAAAGGATATCGCCGGCAAGAGCATCGCCATCTGGATCCCAATCATGCTCTTCGTGACGCTGGGCTACGAGCACTCCATCGCCAACATGTTCTTCATCCCGGCGGCCATCTACACCGGTGCGGAGATCACCTGGGGTGCCTTCATCCTGCAGAACCTGATCCCCGCCACGCTGGGCAACATCGTCGGCGGCATGGGGCTGGTGGGATTGGTCTACGGATATCTTTATTTGGGTGTCAGTGATCAGTAGTCAGCGGTGCGGATATATTTCACTGCGACAACAAGCTGAGGTCTTGGAAATATATCCTCAACCAAACAGCAAAAGGTTTACAACATCAAACATCAAACTTTGAACTTACAAACATACTAACGAATTAACGTATCAATATATTAACATGACTATTATGGTAAAGAATCAAAACGCATGGGAAGGGTTCCGCGGGGAGCTCTGGAAGAAAGAGATCAACGTGAGGGACTTCATCATGAACAACTATACGCCCTACGAGGGGGACGACACTTTCCTGGCACCCTCCACCGAGCGGACGCAGAAGGTGTGGGACAGACTGACGGAGATGTTCAAGGAGGAGCAGGCGAAGGGGGTCTACGACGCGGAGACGAAGCTGCCACAGCAGATAGACACCTACGGGCCGGGTTACATTGACCGGGAGAACGAGGTGATTGTGGGTCTGCAGACGGATGCGCCGCTCAAGAGGGGGATCTTCCCCAAGGGGGGCATCCGCATGGTGGAGAATGCGCTGAACGCTTATGGCTTTGAGCTGGACCCGATAACGAAGGAGATTTACACGCGCTACCGCAAGACGCACAACGAGGGTGTCTTCTCGGCATACAACGATGAGATGCTGGCGGCTCGCAAGTCGGGTATCATCACCGGCCTGCCGGACGCCTACGGGCGCGGACGCATCATCGGCGACTACCGCCGTGTGCCGCTCTACGGTACCACGGCCCTGATCGAGGAGCGTAAGCAGTTCATGCAGCGGCTCGACATTCAGGAGTTCACCGAGAACAGCATCCGCAACCGCGAGGAGGTGAGCGAACAGATAAAGGCGCTCAAAGCGTTCGAGAAGATGTGCGCGGGCTATGGCTTCGACGTGAGCCAGCCGGCACGCGACAGCCGCGAGGCGGTGCAGTTCCTCTATTTCGCCTACCTGGCGGCAGTGAAGGATCAGGATGGTGCGGCGATGTCGATCGGACGTACCTCTACCTTCCTCGACATCTACATCGAGAAGGACCTGCAGGCGGGCTTGATCACCGAGAGCGAGGCGCAGGAGATGGTGGATCAGCTGATCATCAAGCTTCGCATCGTGCGCTTCCTCCGCACACCGGACTACAATGAGCTCTTCTCGGGCGACCCGGTATGGGTGACCGAGGCGCTGGGGGGACAGACGCTGGATGGCCGCACGCTGGTGACGCGCACCTCGTTCCGCTACCTGCACACGCTCTACAACCTGGGGCCGGCTCCGGAGCCCAACCTGACGGTGCTCTGGTCTCAGCAGAGCCCCGAGAACTGGAAACGTTTCTGCTCGAAGGTGTCGGTGGACACTTCGGCGATTCAATATGAGAACGACGACCTGATGCGGCCGGATTATGGCGACGACTACGGCATTGCCTGCTGCGTATCGCCGATGAAGATTGGCAAGCAGATGCAGCTCTTCGGCGCGAGGGCCAACCTGGCGAAGTGCCTCCTCTATGCCATCAACGGCGGTCGCGACGAGAAGTCGGGCGTGCAGGTGGCGCCCCGCTATGAGGCGATCACATCGGAGTACCTGGACTATGAGGAGGTGATGGAGAAGTTCGACCAGTCGATGCGCTGGCTGGCAAAGGTCTACGTGAACGCGCTCAAGATCATCCACTACATGCACGACAAGTATGCCTACGAGGCGTTCGAGATGGCGCTGCACGACGGGGATGTGGAGCGCATCAGGGCGACCGGCATCGCAGGTCTCTCGATCGTGGCGGACTCGCTGGCGGCGATTCGTGACGCACGGGTGAAGGTGATCCGCGACGAGCGGGGCATCGCCGTGGACTTCGAAAGGGAAGGGGAGTACGTGCCCTTCGGCAACAACGACGACCGCACGGACCAGATAGCGGTGGACATCACCCGCAAGTTCATGGGGTACCTCCGTCAGCACGAAACTTATCGCAACGCGAAGCCTACACAGTCGATCCTGACAATCACCTCGAACGTGGTATATGGCAAGAAGACTGGTGCCACTCCGGATGGACGCCCTGCAGGCGAGCCTTTTGCTCCGGGTGCCAATCCGATGAACGGGCGCGACAAGAAGGGGGCCGTGGCGGCACTGGCATCGGTGGCGAAGCTGCCGTTCCAGCATGCGCACGACGGCATCTCTTACACCTTTGCGGTCTCCCCGGGATCGCTGGGCAAGGAGAGGGAGACACGCGTATCGAACCTGGTGGGGCTGCTGGATGGCTACTTCACCGCGGACGGCGGTCAGCACCTGAACGTGAACGTCTTCGACAAGGAGCTGCTGCTGGATGCAATGGCGCACCCTGAGAACTATCCGCAGCTGACGATTCGGGTCTCCGGCTACGCGGTGAACTTCGTGAAGCTGACGCGCGAACAGCAGCTGGATGTGATTTCGAGGACGATTAATCAGAAGCTGTAAGTTTTAAGCTTTAAGCTTTTAGCTTTTCGCTTATCGCTTATGACTTACAGCTTATAGCTTTTAGAAAGGGGATGTTTTCTTGTCTGCACTTATTCCCTGACCTGTCAGCGACTCGGTTATGAAAAGAGAAGAACTCGCTTCGCTCAAACAACTTCTCTTTTTCACATAACCTTCGTCGGACAGGTACCCAGCGAATAATTGAGGAGCAAGAAAACATCCCTCTTCACAGCTGATGCAGTAATATCCCATCAGCATACATCAACATCATCATCAACCTGAAAAGAAATGGTAGGAAACATACATTCTCTCGAGAGCTTCGGCACGGTGGACGGGCCGGGGATACGCTTCGTGGTGTTCCTGCAGGGATGCCCGCTGCGATGCCTCTATTGCCACAATCCGGACACCTGGGAGAAGGGGAGCGGCAGCTACCAGATGACGCCGCAGGAGCTGCTGGAGGAGGTGATGCGCTACAAGAGCTTCATCGCCAAGGGGGGCGTGACCGTGACGGGGGGCGAGCCGCTGATGCAGGCGGAGTTTGTGCGCGACTTCTTCCTGCTCTGTCGCGAGAAGGGGATCCACACGGCGCTGGACACTTCGGGTGCGTTATGGTCGCCGGCGGTGCGTGAGGCACTGGATGCGGCGGACATGGTACTGCTCGACGTGAAGACGATTGATCCGCTGCAGCACAAGGAGCTGACGGGGGCGAAGATCACCAACACGCTGCGTTGCCTGGACTACCTGGAGGAGCAGCAGATTGCCACCTGGATACGCCACGTGGTGGTGCCCGGATGGACGGACGACGATGGTCGCCTGCAGCAGCTGGCGGACTTCCTGAGGCCCTACAGCTGCATCGAGAAGGTGGAGCTGCTGCCCTACCACCGCATGGGAGCGCACAAGTATGAACAGCTGGGGTTGCAGTACCGCCTGGAGGAGACGCCGGAGCTGTCGCCCGAACGCCTGGAGCGGGCGAGGGAGATTTTTAAGTAGTCTGTTGTCAGGAATCAGTTGTCAGGAATCAGCTCTTGAGGTGGAAGCTTGTAAGGGGCCGCGGTTTAGTTTAAGTGGTTTGTGGTATTCTGGGAGAAAAGTGTGGTTTTGCCTGCAGATAATGGGAGAAAAATGTAGTTTTTCTTTGACATATTGAGAGAAAAGTGTATTTTTATCGGATTATTTAAGGAGAAAAGTGTTCAATCACATTGTTTAATCCGGTAAATATGTATCGAACAAAGGTTGAAGAGTTGGTTAAGTGGAAGACCTCTAAAAGAAGAAAGCCACTTGTTTTTCTTGGTGCCAGGCAGGTGGGAAAGACCTGGCTACTGCAGGAATTTGGCAGAAAGTATTACAGGCAGGTGGCTTACATCAATTTTGAAAAACCGGGTGCACCGGTTCATCTTTTTGAAGTTGATTTTGATGCTGACAGGATTGTAACGGTGCTGAACGCATATTGTAATCTCAGGATCAATGCAGCGGATACCTTGATCATCTTCGATGAGATTCAGGTGGCACGTAAAGGCATCACCTCATTGAAGTATCTCTATGAAGATGCACCCCAATATCACATTATCGCTGCTGGCTCTCTACTTGGGGTGGGTATACACCCCGAAGAGTCATTTCCGGTTGGAAAAGTGGAGTTGATGAAATTGTATCCCATGTCATTTTACGAGTTCTTGCTGGCTATGGATGAACCGGGCATCACTGATCTCCTGGAAAAAAATGATCTTGAAAATCTCTCCTTTTTTAAAAATAAACTAATCAATTACCTGCGCTATTATCTCTATATAGGTGGAATGCCTGAGGCTGTTGGCGATTTTGTAGAAAACCGGGATTGGCAACAGGTGCGCATCATCCAGAATCAAATCATAGACTCCTATCGGAACGACTTTTCAAAACATGCACCAAAGGAACTTTTGCCGAGAATCAACATGGTGTGGGATAGTATTCCATCGCAACTATCGAAAGAAAACAAAAAATTCATCTACGGTGTGATAAAAGAGGGTGCCAGAGCCAAAGATTTTGAGTTAGCCATCCAATGGCTTACTGATGCTGGTCTACTGCATAAAGTTTACAACACAAGCAAACCTGCTTTGCCTTTGGTTGCATATCAGGAGTTATCCGCCTTCAAACTATTTCACAACGATGTGGGACTCCTGGGGGCGATGTCGAAGCTCAATGCCAAAACGGTTGCAGATGGAAAGGCAATTTTCTCGGAGTTCAAAGGTGCATTGACAGAACAATTTGTATTCCAGCAACTGATTCAAGATAGCGAATTGTCACTCTATTATCATACATTCGGTAACAGTAAGTATGAGCTTGATTTCCTCATTCAAACTGCCAACGATGATGTGATCCCAATCGAAGTGAAATCGGGTGTAAATGTGAAGTCTAACAGCTTTAGGCTTTTCTGTCAGAAAAACAGTCCCGGAAAAGCTATTCGTGCCTCCCTGGCTGATTACAAAGTGGAATCCTGGTTGATCAATTTACCTTTGTATGCGATAAATGCAGTAGGAAAATAAAAATATTCAATATATTCCGTGTATATTTTTTACTAATTTTGTCTGCATAAAGAACAGACACAAGAATATTAACAAGAAGATTCACAAGAACAAAAGAAGAGAACATGAACACCAAAACATTTCAACTGATGTTATTCAGTATGCTGCTCCTCCTTTTTGGCTGCGCTTCACCGCAGCAGGAGAGTGGTATGATTAAGACTCCCGCGCCGGCACGTCCGGCCGGCCAGACCGACATGGTACAGTATGCAGCCGATCCCATCCCCGTGGTACGGGTAGGTTTTATTGGCCTCGGCATGCGCGGCCCCGGTGCCGTACAACGATTCACCCACATCCCCGGTGTGGAGATCAAGGCGCTCTGCGACATCCGCCCCGAACGGGTGGAGGTGGCGCAGGATATCCTGCGTGAAGCAGGCCTGCCCGAGGCGGCCGCCTACTCCGGTAGCGCTGATGCCTGGAAGGAGCTGGTGGAACGCGACGACCTGGACCTGGTATACGTGGTGACCGACTGGAAGAGCCATGCCGACATGGGCGTTTATGCCATGGAGCAGGGCAAGCACGTGGCCATTGAGGTGCCTGCTGCCATGACCATGGAGGATATCTGGCGCCTCGTTGACACCTCCGAGCGCACGCGCAAGCATTGCATGCAGCTGGAGAACTGTGTTTACGACTATTTTGAGCTTACCACGCTCCACATGGCGCAGCAGGGGCTCTTTGGCGAGGTGCTCCATGCCGAGGGATCGTACATTCACCAGCTGTCTGACTTCTGGGACAGCTACTGGGACAACTGGCGCCTCGACTTCAACGAGCATCACCGCGGGGATGTCTATCCCACGCACGGCATCGGCCCGGCCTGCCAGCTGCTCAACATTCACCGGGGCGACAAGATGAACTACCTGGTCTCGGTCGACACCAAGCCGGTGATGGGTCCCCAAATCGTGAAGGAGCTCACCGGCCGCGAAGCGCCCGACTTCCGCAACGGCGACCACACCATGACCATGATCCGCACCGAGAAAGGGAAGACAATGCAGATCCAGCACAACGTGATGACTCCCCGTCCTTACTCGCGGATGTACCAGCTCACGGGCACAAAGGGTTTCGCCAACAAGTACCCGGTGCAGGGTTACGCGCTTGAGTCGTCCGATCTCACCGCCGAGGCTGCGCCCAATCATGAGGATCTCAACGCGCACAGCTTCGTTCCCGATGATGTGAGGAAGGCGCTCATGGAGCAGTACAAGCACCCCATCCACCAGGAGCTCGAAGAGAAAGCCAAAGAGGTGGGCGGTCACGGCGGCATGGACTTCATCATGGACTACCGCCTGGTATACTGCCTACAGAACGGACTACCGCTCGACATGGATGTCTATGACCTGGCAGAGTGGTGCAGCCTGGTGCCGCTCACCGAGATCTCGCTCGACAACGGCAGCATGCCGGTAGAGATACCCGACTTCACCCGTGGTGCCTGGAACAAGGTGCAGGGACTGCAGTTTGCCTATTGATTAGCTGTCAGTGATCAGTAATCAGTGATCAGCTGAGAGTGTTAAGATGGAAGCGGGGTAAATGTTTGAAACATTTGCCCCGTTTCTTTTTCACTGAGTGAGGATTCGCGGTTGCCGGTTCATCATTTTCCTCTTTGCATATATTAAGTTATTTGTGTACTTTTGAATTCTAATTCAAAATCTGTATGAATAAAGCTTCACTTCATTCAAAAATTATTTATCCCCTGGCGGGAACGGCACTGCTGGCCTCTTGCACCGGTGGAGGGAAGGCAGAGATTGAGGAACCCCTCAACATCGTCTACATCATGACCGACGACCATACGCGGCAGATGATGAGTTGCTACGACAACCGTCACATCGAGACACCCAACCTGGACAGGATTGCCGACAATGGGGTGATCTTCCGGAACGCTTACGTGGCAAACTCCATCTCGGGACCGAGCCGCGCCTGCCTGCTCACCGGCAAGCACAGCCACAAGAACGGCAAGCTGGACAATCATACCGTCTTCGACGGTGCTCAGTTGACGGTACAGCAGCTGCTGCAAGAGGGAGGCTACCAAACCGCCATGATTGGCAAGTGGCACCTCGACAGTGAACCTACACACTTCGACCATTGGGAGATCCTTCCGGGGCAGGGGAGTTACTACAATCCCGACTTCATCACCAAAGAGGGGAGGACCCACTACAAGGGATATGCCACCAACGTCATCACCGACCTGAGCCTGGAGTGGCTGGAGAACGGTCGCGACAACACGAAGCCCTTTGTGCTTTTTCTCCACCACAAGGTGGCTCACCGCAATTGGATGGCCGACACGCCCCACCTGCCGCTTTATGAGGAGAAGACATTCGAGCTGCCGGAGAATTTCTACGACGACTATGCAGGTCGCCCCGCGGCGGCACAGCAGGAGCTGAGCATCGCCAGCGACCACGACATGGATATCGTGAACGACCTGAAGATGCTGCGCGAGGGGGTGGAGACGCGCCTCTCCAACACCTACATCCAGGGAGAGTATGCCCGTCTCGACTCAGCCCAGAAGGCGGCATGGGATGCCCACTACCAGCCGATCATCGATGCCTTCTACGAGGCGAACCTGCAGGGCGACGAGCTGGCAGAGTGGAAGTACCAGCGCTACATGCGTGACTACGCCAAGACGATCCGCTCACTCGACGAGAACGTGGGGCGCGTGCTCGATTACCTTGAGGCGGAAGGGTTGACGGAGAATACGGTGATCATTTACACCTCCGACCAGGGTTTCTACATGGGTGAACATGGCTGGTTCGACAAGCGGTTCATGTATGAGGAGTCCTTCAGCACACCTCTGGTGATGCAGCTGCCGGAGGGTTTCAAGAAAAGAGGAGCAGTTGAGGGACTGGTGCAGAACATCGACTTCGCACCCACCATGCTGGAGCTGGCCGGTCTTGAAGTGCCCGAAGAGATGCAGGGGGTGTCGCTGCTGCCTCTGCTGGAAGAACAACAGGAGCCGAAGGATTGGCGCAAGTCGCTCTACTACCACTACTACGAGTACCCCGGCGAGCATGCGGTGAAGCGTCACTATGGCGTGAAAACGGACCGCTACAAGCTGATCCACTTTTATGACGACATTGACGTGTGGGAGCTCTACGACCTGGAGACGGATCCGACGGAGATGCAGAACCTCTACGGCAAGAAGGGGTATGAGGAGATCACCGCCGAGCTCCACGAGGAGCTGGAACGGCTTCAGCTGCAGTACGATGATCCAATAAGGGAAGAGTTGTAAGCTGTAAGAGGTAAACGATGGGCTTACATTGACATCGATTGAAGCGTCCGGAGCAATCCGGACGTTTTTTTGTTTCAGTGGTCAGCGATCAGTGATCAGTTGTCAGTTATCCGTTGATTGTATCAAACCTCAAACCTACCATCCTCCCAACATTGTGGAATGATTGGGCAGGGATGGAGCATGGTTGAAATAATTTTAGTATATTTGACCTGTAAATCAGAATCAATATAGATAAATCACAGTCAGGCTTCTTTTTCGATTACCGGTACAGTGCTGTTGGGAGGATGCCGATTTCTCACCCGACGCGTTTGACATGTCTGCATGCTGTGCCGGAGTGATTGGATGATTCCCCGGGTACAATCATATGTGAATGAGAGTACCAAAACAGAAAAGATCGACAAAACAGAATATATCAAAACCATAACCATAACCCTCACAATGAACAGACGATTATTGTTGATTACCCTGCTGCTGGCCCTGATGGGCGGAAAGGCAGCCTCACAGGTGAGAGACATCACCTTTACCGTATCGCCGGTGGCAGAATACACCTGGTGGAATGAAAACCTCTCGCTGGAGAACAACAGCTGGATGGGCCTTAAAACAGGCTTCGGCTTCGGACCCCTCTTTGAGCTGCGCGGTTTCTACCAAAGGGCCAACAACGTGGAGAGCCAGCTCTTCATGCCTACGGTGGAGTCGATCCTTCCCGCGGCGGCGACCGGACAGAGTGACCTCATCCGCTATGGCGGGGAGATGAGGGTGAACCTTGCACAGGGGGGCTTCCTCGCTCCCTACATCACGCTGGGTGGTGGTGTGCAGCAGATGGATCACCTCCTGCCGCCTGCCCTGGACGAACCGGAGGGTCTTACCATTGAGGAAGAGCAGCTCTTCGGTACCCTGGGCGTGGGCACCAAGTTCCACCTCTCCGACAGGGTAGCCCTCTCGCTGGAGGCTAGGAACAGCTTCTTCGGCATGAACGACAACTCACCGCTGCTCACGGCGGCTTACCGTGAGAATGGCGAGGAAGGAAGGCTCCACAACTGGTCGGCAGCTGCCACGCTCGACTTCTACCTGGGGGGTAGCAACCCCGACAAGGGATCGGTGGCGGAGGCCTATCAGCATCTGCTGGCGGACGGCTTCCGCGGGATGAAGTTCGTGCTGGAACCGGCGGCTGCCTACGTGAACTTCCACGATGAATCGCCCCTCTACAACCATTACCTGCTGGGTCTTAACGCAGGGATCGACTTCACCTCGCTGGTGGGGATCCGTGGTTTCTACTATCGATCCACCGAGGAGGCAAACAAGATGTCGCTCAGCCTGGGAGACCAGCTTTCGCTCTACGGCGCCAACCTGATTGCCCGTCTCAACCAGCCGCGCGGGGTGAACCCCTACCTGCTGCTGGGCGCCGGTTACATGAAGGTGGCGGACGACTATACGGTGCGACTGGGCTTCGCCCCCGCAGAGAGCCAGGCGTTCGCCTTTGGCGGCGTGGGACTGGAGATCCCGCTGTCGCGTTACGTGGCGCTCTTCGGGAACGCCAGCGCCATGCTCACCTCCGAAAGTGGGGTGGAGGCAGTTGACCTGAACCATCCCTCACAGGTGAAGACGAGCATGCTTTACAATGCAGGCCTGCGCTTCAACCTGGGTCGTTCGGCAAGCAATGGCGCCGACGAACTCTTCTCCTCGCGTCTCGACGCCGCAATGGAGGAGGAGCGTGTGGCCCGGAACGAGGAGATCAACGCGATGCGTGAGGAATATGAGATGCAGCTGGCGGCTCTCGATGAGGAGCGACAGCTGGCGGAGGCACAGGGCGACAGCCTCAGGGCCAGGGCTCTGCTGGCGGAACAGAGTCGCACCGTGCAGCAGAAGAACCGCATGGAGCAGGCGCTCCGGGTACTGGAGAACGAGGGGCAGGTGCCGCGCGACCGCATGCTGGGCGACCTCACAATCGATGAGGAGCGGCTGGACGAGGAGCTGCAGATGCAGTTGCACGCGAACAGGGGTGACAGGGTCCTGCGGATGAGCAGCGACGATCTGGCACAGCTTGTGGAGCGTGTGGTGGATGAGGTGCGGAGCGAGACCCGCCATGTGCCTTACTACGGGGTGCAGCCGTTGGCCGATGCACGTCAGCAGGCTCTGCCCACGCAGGAAGAGAGTCGTCAGGAACAGCTTCGCAGAGAAGAGATGAGCCGCCTGGAGCAGCAGAACAGTGAGTTGGCTCGTCGCCTCGATGAGTTGACCATCCGTCTTGATGAGGCTTCACGCAGGGGAGGATCTTCCAGTGAGACCATCGTCATCACCGACAGGGGGAGCAGTACGGCGTCACCCGTGGTATCACCCGCCACGGGCTACACCGGCAGTCGCAGGTCGGCAAACGACAACCGTACCTTTAAGTGGAACCGCCTCTCCTTCTATACCGGTCCCGGCTTCGGTGACCTCTCGGCCTGGAACATCGGGGTGCGCGGTCACATGCAGATCAGCAATACAGCGCTCGACTTTATGCCGGAGTTCTATGCGGCGATGGGCAGCAAGAGCGGCATTGGCATCTCAGGCAACGTGGTGTGGAACCTGGAGAGCATCTCCACACGCTTCACACCCTACCTGGGGTTGGGTCTCGGCATCTTCCACGGTGAGGAGACACACACAGGCACCAACATCATCGTGGGCAGCACCCTCAACCTGGGCAGTGGCGCCCTCTTTGCGGACTACTCTATTCGCAGCTTCTTCAAACAGAACCAGCTGGCACTGGGTTACCGATTTGTATTTTAAGGGATGACGATGAGAACGCTGATATTAGCCTCCCTGCTGATGCTGCTTCCCTTTGTGGGGTTGCGGTCGCAGCAGGATGAGAGGATGACGCAGGATGAGATTGGGACGCCGGCAGGCGACTCGATTGAGGTGAGCGAGCGGGAGCTGCAGGCAGCGTTGCAGGAGATTGCCCGTGCGGTGCAGCTGAATGAGCTGCAGCGGATGGTGGCGGAGATGGCGGCACAGCAGCAGCTGGGTGCGCCCGCTGCTGAACGGCGCTACGAGGAGCGGTTCGACAGGCTGGAACGGCTGCTCTACGGCATGGCGGGGCGACTGGGTTACACGCCTTCAGTGACGGAGCGGCGCAACCTGATTGTGATGCCCGACGGAAGCAGTGCGGTGCCTTACCCTGTCTACCCGGCAGTGGCAGCACAGCCGGCGGAGTATCCTCTCTTGCTGCGGCAGATGGAGCTGCTGCAGGAACAGATCGTCTTGCTGGAGCAACAGATTGCGGATGCAGGTGAGAGTGGAAGTCCCGAAACGGCTGTTACGGAGCACAATGCCCTGCGCCTGCAGTCGCTGCGCGATGAGATGCAACGACTGCAACAGGTGCGTGCCGAACAGTCGCGCATCCTCGCGGTGGAGAACCAACGGGCGGACAGCCTCTTCCGGGCTTTCCTGGCGGAGGAGCAGGTCGCTGCCTCAGGTGAGCCCGCAGCGGGTGGTGCAACCCCCACAGTGTTATCCGAAGAGACACAAAGCGATGAGGAGAGTTTCAGCGAGATGCTGGCTGCCCTCTATCAGCGGCAGCTCTTCTTCCCGGTCGCCTCAGACAAACTCTCCACAGAGGCGGAGGGCGCACTGGTGGAGGTGGCAGCGCTGCTGAGGCAGCAACCGGCATTGAAGGTCTCCCTCACCGGTTATGCCAGTCCGGAGGGGAACCGCGACTACAACCGGCGCCTCTCGAAACAACGGGCCGCGGCTGCAGCGGCATTCCTTCGTGAGCAAGGCATTGCGACTGACCGCATCCGGGTGATACCCGAGGGGGTGGATCGGCAGTCGGAGATGAAGAGCTACGGCCGTCGGGTGGATGTGAGGATTGAATAGCGGAAGCGTTGCTGTCGCACTTTTTCGGCCGCACGCACCTTGATTGTAAACATTTTGTGCTATCTTTAACTTTTCTTTTTATGTGATGCCGGACCTGTCTCAGCAGACAATTGGTTGGAGCTGAATCGCTTCCCGCATTATACTCTTTTACAACATGTAATACATTGGATTATGGATAAAGTGGCACTCATCACCGGAATCACCGGCCAGGACGGATCCTACCTCGCAGAGCTCCTTTTGGAGAAGGGTTACACTGTGCATGGCACGCTCCGTCGCTCTTCCTCGTTCAACACGGGACGCATCGAGCACCTCTACTTCGACGAGTGGGTGCGCGACATGAAACAGCGCCGGCTCATCAACCTGCATTATGCGGACATGACCGACTCCAGCTCGCTGATCCGCATCATCCAGACCATTCAGCCGGATGAGATCTACAACCTGGCGGCACAGAGTCACGTGAAGGTGAGCTTCGACGTGCCGGAGTACACTGCCGAGACCGACGCGGTGGGGACGCTGCGACTGCTGGAGGCGGTGCGCATCCTGGGTCTGGAGAAGAAGACACGCATCTACCAGGCATCGACCTCCGAGCTGTTCGGACTGGTGCAGGAGGTGCCGCAGCGGGAGACGACACCCTTCTACCCGCGCAGCCCCTATGGCGTGGCCAAGCTCTACGGCTTCTGGATCACCAAGAACTACCGCGAGTCGTACGGCATGTTCGCCGTCAACGGCATCCTCTTCAACCACGAGAGCGAGCGGCGCGGTGAGACCTTCGTCACCCGTAAGATCACCCTGGCGGCGGCACGCATTGCCCACGGACAGCAGGACAAGCTTTACCTGGGCAACCTGGATGCCCGGCGCGACTGGGGACACGCACGCGACTATGTGGAGTGCATGTGGCGGATGCTGCAGCACGAGACCCCGGAGGACTTCGTGATTGCCACCGGTGAGATGCACACGGTGCGTGAGTTCTGCACGCTGGCCTTCGCCGAGGCGGGTATGAACCTCCGCTGGGAGGGTGCAGGCATAGACGAGAAGGGAATCGACAGCGCCACGGGATGCGTGCTGGTGGAGGTGGACCGGAAATATTTCCGTCCCGCCGAGGTGGAACAGCTGCTGGGCGATCCTACCAAGGCACGCACGCTGCTGGGGTGGAACCCGCGGCAGACCACCTTCGAGGAGCTGGTGAGGCAGATGGTGAGACATGATTTGAAAAGTTATCAGTGATTAACCATAACATGAACAGAGATTCAAAAATTTACGTTGCCGGCCACGGAGGACTGGTGGGATCGGCGATCTGGGAGAACCTCAAAGCGAAGGGATACACCAACCTGGTAGGACGCAGGCAGCGGGAGCTGGACCTGACCGACGGGGCAGCGGTGGCACGCTTCTTCGAGGAGGAGCAGCCGGAGTATGTCTTCCTCGCTGCGGCGCACGTGGGTGGCATCATGGCCAACAACACCTACCGGGCGGACTTCATCTACCGCAACCTGCAGATCCAGAACAATGTGATTGGTGAGAGCTGGCGCCATGGCGTGAAGAAGCTGCTCTTCCTGGGGAGCACCTGCATCTACCCGAAAGAGGCGCCGCAACCGATGCGTGAAGATGCCCTGCTGACCGCCCCGCTGGAGTACACCAACGAGCCCTACGCCATCGCCAAGATCGCGGGCCTGAAGATGTGCGAGAGCTTCAACATACAGTACGGCACCAACTTCATCGCGGTGATGCCGACCAACCTCTACGGTCCGAATGACAACTTCGACCTGGAACGGAGCCACGTGCTGCCGGCGATGATCCGCAAGATTCACCTGGCGAAGTGCCTCATGGAGGGCGACATGGAGGCGATACGGGAGGACCTGCGCCGACGTCCGGTTGAAGGCATTGGTGCCCGCTTGAAGGGCCCGGTTATAGACATAAGTCCGCTCGAAGGGGTTACACATGCCGATCTGCCTGAACCGGTGACCGACCGGCAGATTCTGGAGCTGTTACAAAAATATGGCGTGACACCTGAGGGTGTGATGCTCTGGGGTACGGGGCAACCGCTGCGTGAGTTCCTCTGGAGCGAGGAGATGGCGGATGCCTGCGTCTACATCATGGAGCGGGTGGAGTTCGCCGACCTGGCTGCCGGCAAAGAGGAGGTGCGCAACTGCCACATCAACATCGGCACGGGACACGAGATCTCGATACGCGACCTCTCCGCGCTGATCGCCAGGACTGTTGGTTACCGAGGCAAGATCAGCTTCGACAGATCCAAGCCGGACGGCACCATGCGCAAGCTGACCGATCCTTCCAAGCTGAACAGCCTGGGCTGGCAGCACCAGATCGAGATCGACGAGGGGGTGCGCCGCATGTACGAGTGGTATTTGAAGTAATGTTCAGTTAAAGAGGTTGACTAGAACCGGAGAGTGCCGCCCGTGAGGGGACGTACCCTTGGCTGTTCCCTCATCAGCCTGCGTCCCAGCTGTTGCAACGCACCCTCCTGACGCAACCTGCCAAATTGATCGGCGCGGTCGATCACCTCTTCCGGCGTCCTGCAGGAATGACATTCATCAATCAGGTAGCTGTGCCCCAGCTCCACCCCCTTATGCTGGTAGGATATCCGTTCAAACGGATGACGCCCGTTGCGGGCCGGGAGGATCAGTACGCCGGGGTTGGTCTGCACCCTGCTGCTCCAGGGACCGCTGCTGGCGATCGATGTACCGTCTGCTCCCGGCTGCGGCTGCAGCACAGCGGTGGTGTCGATGTGTGAGATGGCATGAGCTGCCTCCGGAAATGCGGCTATCGTTTCGCTGTTGAGGATGCCCGCATGAGGCATGTCGTCACCCAGCAGCATCATTACCGTTCCCCGCGGAGGTTCATCGCCCCGTATGGCTGATACCACTACCACGCTGTTGAGAACGCTTAGGGTCTCGCTGTCGACTGTTCGCTCGCTCTCCATTCCTTCGTGCAGGATGGAGGAGACCATCAACCCGTCGCTCTCCACCCACTCCGATTCGATTGTGAACCCCTCCAGCTCGATCACCGCTTTCACCTCCTGACCCGGTCGGATGTCAAGGTTGCCCACCACGAACCATCCCAGGGGGTGATCTACCATACCCCGCATTTCACGCACTTTCTCCGAAGCGGCGCTCGCCTTGTTGCGGGCTGTTCGTGCTGTACCGCCGATGCCGGGTGTCACCGCCTGAAGCTGCGTCACTTGCTTCTCCCTCACCGTGAAACCGATGGGTCCCCGGTATGCCAGCAGCCCCGCCTGGAACGCTTCCACGCGACGGATGATCTCCTGGTGGGTCATTGCCGCCATCCCCCGGGCAACATTCTGCCGGATCATGCCTGGAATCGCTGAAGGTCTGCTGCTGCTTCCTGCCGGTGAGGCAGTGGTTGCTGTGCTGTATTTGCTGCGGGCAGCGGCCACCGATCCGTATGCCTTCCCGGTATAATAGTCGACTGCCGTGAGGTTGATCCCGCGGAACGGGAGCGTAGGGCTTACCGCCGGTGAGGCGTTGTTGGCCCCCTCTGGCTGAATCGCTACCAGGTCTCCCTTCCGCAGAGGGATCCCCTTCACCAGGAAGTGGCCCTCTGCATCGGAGGTCCCTGAGAATCGCTCTGCAGTTCCGTTGGGACGGGTCACCACCACCTCGAAGGGACCTGCATAAGGTGCATGTTGATCGCCCTCCTGCTTGCGCCCGATCACGCCTGCCACATGGTCGCCCAGTGCACACACCTCCTCCAGGGCGATCGTGAAACCTGCCATGTCGGGTTTCTGCAGCTTCCAGAGGGAGTAGTACTCATCTACCAGGGTGAACTTCTTGCTGATCACCTTGCCGCCCGCCTTCATGCGTACCCCCACATCAGCTGAAAGGGTGGTGAGGTCACTCTCTACCGTTCCCTCCATTCCTCCGCGCAGGTAGATGTCGAGTACCTTGTATGATTTTATCTGCAGGGTGGCTGCGCAATGCAGTCCCGCGAACGCCTTGAGCTTCGTCTCTGCCTCGAAAGCCACATCGCAGGTGTGGTTGAACCAGGAGGCATTCCGGATGGAGGTGGGCAGGAACCAGCAGGTGCCACCCTTTGCCCCCAGTCCCACATCGATCGACTGCTTCAGGTCCGCTACCAGGGTGATCTCCCCCTCCATGTTCACCACGGCGTAGATCCCCAGCTCACCCTTGCCAATCGTGCCGGCGGGGATCTCGGTGCCCCAGAGCAGGATTTTCTTTTCATCGGCGATCTTCGCACCGACGCGCACCCGCAGGTCTATCTGCTCATCTGTCTTGAATATCAGACTGTAACCGTCGTTCTTGCTGTAGAACCCCTCCACGCGTGGCTGGCGTAGATTCACCGTGCCGATCAGCGTGAGCATGCAACGACTTGTTTTGGTGCTGTCCAGCACGTAGGTGACGCTGTCGAATTGCAGCGAGATGGCATAGTTGGCACCGCTGCCCGTAGCGGATGCCTCCAGGCCGGGAGCGGCATAGACAGTGTTGGCCAGTGTCAGCGGTACCTCCTGCCTCGGGAGCTCCAGCTCGCGGAATACTTCGTGCAGCTGCGGCCGTGTCATGATCAGCTCGTCCCCCCCGGTCTCGCCGGGACGGAACACCAGGTCGCTCTCCTCATCGAAATAGATGATCCCCGGGGTGGGTAGGAAGACTCCGTCGCGGGTGGGTACGGTGAGGAGCCCCTCACCACTCATCTGCAGCTGGCTTTTCTGTGCTGGCGTGAGGCGTTGCACGCCCGGTGCCAGCTCGTAATGCAGGTTGCGGAATGCTCCTTTCACCTCTCCCCGCTGCTGCGCCTGCAGTGCCAGCGGGTGGGGTGCGATGCGTTCGGCTTGTTGTGCCACCCGCAGCTCATCGCGCGTGATGATTCCCTCGGAGCCGGTGATGGGGGAGAGCAGTTGTTGTCCTGTTGCGGTGAGGATCATCCCTGCCAGGAGGATCCAAAGGAGAAGGATTCGTTTTGTTTTCATAGTGGTTGACGTTACAAAGGTGGTAAAGGATCAACCAAAGTTCAGCAGAAAACAAAACAGTTGTACTACCCGCTCGGGTAGTTTTTGAGGCTATTGAGCGCCTCTATCCGGTTTTTTACATCGAGCTTGATGTAGATGTTCTTGATGTGGTACTTGATGGTGTTCACCGAGACGCAGAGACTCGAGGCGATCTCACCGTTGCTCTTCCCCTCGCAGAGCAGCATCATGATCTCCCGTTCACGGCTGGTGAGCAGCGCGGGGCAGGGGTGCTCCCTGTTTTCAGAGATCGCTTTGCAGTCGCCTTCCATGGAAGAGGCGTGGTGCAGCAACTGTTGCAGCTCCCGCCGCATGTGACGGAGACGGTTTCGTTCACGCATCAGCAGCGATAGTGCCACTGTGAGTGCAGCCCAGTGCAGGAGCAGCAGGATAAGCAGGAGTCGGGTTGATATTTCTGTCGACATGTGACAATACGCTTGTTGTTGGCAGATGGTGATCGCGATGCCAATCGGCGATGTGCGGAAGGGTCTCATCCGGTGCGGTAAAAATAATCGCTTTTTTCTTAAAAATCATCAAAATGACCGGAACTTTTTCTGTTATTTGGTGAAACAGGGCTATATTTGCAACATTGTTGCATGTGACATGTTGTTGCGATGCATTTTCTAATAACGGAACAGGATGATGAACGTAGAGGAGATCCTGCAGCGGAATGATCTGAAGAACACCGCCTGCAGGAAATATATTGTGGGAGAGCTGCTGCTGAGCCGGGCGGCGATGTCGGAACAGGAGTTGAAGGGGAGTTCAGACCTGTTCGACCGGGTTACCTTCTACCGGACCCTCAAAACACTGGAGGAGCATGGAGTGATTCACCGCATCGTGCTGAACGACAATACGGTGAAGTATGCCCTCACGCGGCAGAAGCAGGGAGATGCCCACATCCATTCGCACTTCCACTGCGAGCGGTGCGACGAGGTGCTCTGCTTGCGCGGCAAGACCCGCTTTGAGGCGGAGCTGCCGGAAGGGTACAGCCAACGGGAGGTGTTTGTGGTGATCGAAGGGATCTGTGCCGTTTGCAGTGCGAATGCCTGAAAATGGAGCAGCCTGTTTCGGGCACTCTGGAATAACGATGATCAGATGAAAAAAATGATATTGCTGCTGTTGCTGACGGCAGTTGTTTTTGGTCTCAAGGGGCAGGGGGTCTCGATGAAGGGGTATGTGCACTGTGCGGAGCACGACCATTACCTGCCGGCGGCCTCCATCCTGCTGCAGCCGGGTGAGCGGCACCTACAGAGCGATGAGAATGGTTTCTTTGCGCTGGATGAGCTGGCGCGGGGCAATTACCTGCTCACGGTGCAATACATCGGCTATGAGACGCTCAGCCTCTCCTTGTCGCTGCAACAGGACACGTTGCTGCACATCCACCTGCATCCTGAAGCATTGCTCCTGAAGGAGGTGATGATTGAGGGTGAGCAACTGAAAGAACCAACGTTGGCACCTGCGCTGGCGGTGGAGGAGCTGGGGCGCCACTTCCTGATGCAGGAGAACAGCGAGAGCTTCGCCAAGACGCTGGCCACGCTGCCGGGGGTAGCCTCGATGGACATCGGCGCAGGCTTCTCAAAGCCGGTGATCAGGGGGCTCGGATTCAACCGTGTGGCGGTGGCCGACAGGGGGATCGTGCAGCAGAACCAACAATGGGGTGCCGACCATGGACTGGAGATCGACCAGTACGACGTGGACAACGTACGGGTCTACAAGGGACCGATGTCGCTCCACCACGGCTCCGACGCCATGGGGGGCGTGATCGAGATCCTCCCGCCGCAGGTACCGCAGCAGGAGGGGGTGCGGGGCGACCTGACACTGACCGCCAAGAGCAACAACGACCTGATGGGCCTCTCGGCAGCGGTCGCCGCCAAGAGCGGACGATGGTACCTGCGGGGACGGGCAACACTGCAGTCCTACGGCGACTACCGGGTGCCGGCAGACACGGTGACCTACCTCACGCACAAGCTGCCGCTGCACGGGCAGCGGATGAAGAACACGGCCGGCAGGGAGCAGAACCTCTCCTTCTCGGTCAACTACGGGGGAGACAGCCTGGAGAGCTGGCTGCATGCCTCATACGTCTCCGGCAAAAACGGTTTCTTCCCGGGTGCACACGGTGTACCCTCTCTCGATCGCCTGCTGCCGGACGGATCGGTACGCAACCTGGAGATGCCCTACAGTAGCTCGGGACACCTCAAGCTGATATCGAACAACAGGATCAAACTGAAAGGGGTGTCGCTGCAGGCCGACCTGGGGGTGCAGCAGAACCGCCGCGCCGAGCGGTCGCCCTTCCACACCCACTACGGCAACCAGCCGCCGCCGGCAACGGACCCGGATCTGGAGCTGCAGTTCCTCCTCGACACCTACACGCTGAACAGCAGCATCCGTTGGGACGAGGAGAAGCGGTGGCGCAAGCAGGCGGGCATCGCCGCGGAGCTGCAACACAACAGGGTGGGGGGCTACTCCTTCCTGCTGCCGGCGTTCGACCGTATCACGGGGGGTGCCTGGTGGATGAACGAATTTGTGGTGAATGAACGGCTCACCCTGTCGGGTGGCCTTCGCTACGACATCGGCTCCCTCACGGTGGAGGGATTCCATGATCCGCTGCTGGAGGCTTACCTGCTCTCGCAGCAGATGAGCGCCGCCGAGGCGGCTCAATACGCACAGCGGGCTGAGGCGCTGCAGCGCCGCTTCGGCGACTGGTCCGGAGCCCTGGGAATCGTTTACAGACCCTCCGAGAGGCATGGCTTCAGGATGAACATCGGCAAGAGCTTCCGCTACCCCACGGCCGGCGAGCTGTCGTCGAACGGAGTGCACCATGGTGCTTTCCGTCACGAGCAGGGGAACAGCTCGCTCAACCCTGAACGGGGCATCCAGTGGGACGGGGAGTACCGCTATCGGAACGACCGTTGGGAGTTGACGGTGAGCCCCTTCCTGTCGCATTTCAGCAACTATATCTTCCTGGAGCCGTCGGGTGCATGGTCCATATTGCCCCACACGGGACAGATCTACCGCTACCGCCAGGCAATGGCGGTAACGGGGGGTGGCGAGCTGGCCGTAACATATCGTCTCGACGAGCGTTGGCAGTTGGGTGGCGATCTGGAGGTGGTGCGCAACCGGAACCTGGAGGATGGCTACGCGCTTCCCTTCTCACCGCCCGATATGGCGACGGGAGAGCTGACCTACAATGGGTTCAGTCAGGGGGTGCTGGCACAATACCGCCTGCGGCTGCAGCATCGTTTTGTGTCCGACCAACAACGGGTGGCGAAAAATGAGGAAGCGACGGCGGGGACATCTCTGTGGGACTTCTCCGCGCACCTGCAGTGGCGCATCGGCGGGCGACGGGTGATTACCGACCTGCAGGTGCAGAACATCTTCGACAGGCCCTTCCTGAACCACCTGAGCTTCTACCGGCGGTTGAACATTCCGGAGCCGGGACGCAATGTGCAGTTGATCGTGCGGGTTCCGATTGGGTGAATTCTCAGTTCTCAGTTCTCAGTTCTCAGTTTTAACATCAAACTTAGAACTTACTAATGTATCAACAAACTAACATACTAACAAAATAACGAACAAACAAACATAAATTAATGAAGACAAAGTATAGTATTTTGCTGCTGCTGGCGGCAGTCACCGCGTTCAGCGGATGCGAGAGCGATGATATCGATACCAGGAAGCCTCAGATAGTGCTGAGTGAGCCGGCAGAGGAGGAGGCATATGCCCCGGGGAGCGCGATTCATTTCGTGGTGACCCTCTCCGACAACGTGGCGCTGGCATCCTACAAGGTGAACATCCACGGCGCGTTCGACGGGCATACGCACAGTGCAGTGCAACCCTCTTTAACCCGGGCAACTGATGCGGAGCCACAACCCTTCGAGCGAACCTGGATGGAGAGTGAGTTCATTGCGCAGGGTGAGGAGCCGATCGCCGGCAAGCAGCAGGTCATCATCAATCACCGGCTGATGGTGATCCCCGACAGCATTGAGGGCCGCCCGGTGAAGGAGGGCCATTACCACCTTACGGTCTACTGTGCCGACAGCTCGGGGCAGGAGTCCTTCATCGCCCGCGAGGTTGAGATCACGCATGAGGCGGGGGAGCATCTGCATTGAGAAGGGATCATCTTTAAGCTTTTAGCTTATACCTTACCGCTTATAGCTTATAGCTAACCGCTATTTTATCCCGTGCATCAGCTTGTTGAGCCGGGAAGAGAAAAGCAACACCAGAAGGCCTGTGGCGACCGCAATCAGGCCGAAGCTGGTGTAGACATCGATATAGCGGGTGAGGGATTCCAAAGCGGCGGGTGTGGTTGCATTCACCAAAGCGTCTATTTCCACCTCGCTGCTACCGGTAAGCTTGGCGAGCTGACCAGCGAGGAAGTTGGAGCCGGAGAAAGATAGGAACCAGGCACCCATCAGTGTACCGGAGAGCTTCTCAGGCGCCAGCTTGGTCACCATGGAGAGGCCGATGGGTGAGATGAAGAGCTCACCCACGGTGTGGAAGAAGTAGATGCCCACGATGATCCAGAGCGGTACGAGGAACGCTTCGTTATAGGTGTAGAGACCGAAGCGGGTGATGAGGTAGCCGATGCCGAGCAGTATGATGCCATAGCCGAACTTGGCGGGGATGTTGGGGTTGAGGTTGCGTGCCGACAGCTTCACCCAGAGCATGGAAATGAGCGATCCCATGACGATGATGAAGAAGGGGTTGAAGAACTGCGTCTGCCCGGCAGTCATCTCGAAGATGCCGAAGACGTTGCGGTTCACGTTGCGGTCGGCAAACAGGGTGAGCGAGGAGCCCGCCTGTTCGAAGAGCGCCCAGAAGAGGATGTTGAAGAGGCAGAGGATGATGAAGATGATCATCCGGTCGCGCAGGATGCGGCCGCCGCGGATCCCCTCGCGCATGAGGGTATATCCCACGTAGAGGAAGGTGAGGATGAGCAGGATGCCCATGACACCGTTGTAGATGATGAGGAGGTAGAGCAGCGGGATGGCCAGGAAGGAGAGCAGCACGGTGAGCTGCAGCTGCGTAAGCGGGCCGAGCACTTTTGAGTGCAGCTTCTCCGGTCGTGGCGGACGCCCCTCCTCCTTGTAATACTTCTGTCCCGCGGCGAAGATCAGCAATCCCAGCAGCATGCCGATGCCGGCCAGTCCGAAGCCATACTGGAAGCCGAAGCGCTCGCCCACCCAGACGACGACCAGGGTGGCCAGCAGGGCCCCCATGTTGACACCGATGTAGAAGATGGTGAAGCCGGAGTCGCGACGCGGGTCGTCGGCAGCGTAAAGCTTACCCACCAGGCTGGAGATGTTGGCCTTGAAGTAACCGTTTCCCACGATGATGGCCGCCATGCCCACGTAGAGCCATGTCTGGCTGCCGCCCAGGATCAGGAACTCGCCGATGGCCATCATCACGGCTCCCAGGATCACCGCGATGCGGTAACCCAGGATGCTGTCGGCCAGGCGTCCCCCCAGCACGGGGGCCATGTAGACCAGTGCCGTGTAGGCTCCGTAGATGGCGAACGCCTGGTCGTCGCCCTGGAAGAGTGCCTTGGTGAGGTAGAGCACCAGCAGTCCCCGCATGCCGAAGTAGCAGAAGCGCTCCCACATCTCGGTTAGGAACAGGAGGGAGAGTCCCCTGGGATGTCCGAACAGATCGGGATATGGCGGTGCGTTGGTTGCTGCTTCTTTCATGCGTTGTTTTTTAGTAAAAATTCAATCAAGCACAAAAATAGCAAAATAGGGGGAGAAACAGACTTTCAAAACCCTTAAAACAGGCCTTTCGTAGTCTAATTGATGTATAATTCTTTCATCATCTTGTATGACCAGAATGGGTACTTGCGTATCAGATCCTTAAACAGATAGTTGTATCGGTAATGCAGATAAATTATGTCGCACAGTGGCTTATAGATGAGTACATACACAATTAATGCAATAGTTCCTGCAAAGTTGTTCTCTGCTTTGAAAAGAAACAACGAGACAGATAAGCCCACAAACAAGATTAAAATGTATAAAACTCGTTTCATAATCATAGCTATAACAAACTGGCGTTTCTTATTGCACATGCGATACCTAAACCGGCAGCAACTTGTGGTACAAAAGCTGTTGAAACAAAGGCAAAAACAGAAGACCATCCGTGGTTTGAGTATGCATCAGAAAGGCATTCTGCTGTTCCTTTACCCCAATCTTTATTAAAACAAAGTTCAACTACTTCATTTGAGATCATATTGGTAAAGCGGATTATTCTCATAGAGGAGTTACTTAGGGTTTGCTTATTAAATCCCAATCAGGCACACAATTTCATTTGTGGCTTGACTGGATAAATGTTTATATTTCTCACTTTCATCAGTTTCAATAGTAACGAGACAAAATAAGACAAGGGAATATCCCTCATGTACCTGATCAGGTTCATCACAAAAATGATAGCCCCTATCCAACTGTTTGATGTCGTTGCCAATCTGGCGCGGATATCATTTAAACCATATCCACGTTTCCCCTGACCAAACTTTCCTTCAACCTGATTGCGTTCCACCGCCTCTCGTCGCTCTTTACGTTTTTGGTATCTGCTCTTGATCTCTTTTACCGGTTTTCGACCCAGTGGTTCACCGGTGTAGCGGATTCTTTTCTCTTTCAAAAACCGTCTGTTCTCCCGGGTGAGATAAATCTTATCCACCTGAACCAGCTCCGGGTATTTCCCTGTCAGCTCCCTAAAGCGTTCGACCTGTGCCTGAAGATCCTGCCCCTCGTTAAAGGCATCCCAGTCAAAATGATCTACCCTGGCATATCCATCCAATAGGCTGATGTTGATCTTCGCCCCGAACTCCGTCTTGGCCTTGGCTTTGCCACAGACGATGGGGCGAACATGCGGCTGATGAATGCTCACGATGCGATCTTCTACTTGATGGCTCTTCTTCTTGTACATGCTCTCCTGTTGTTCCAGCAGGTGCCGGATAACAAAAAAATATTTCACCTTCAAACACAACTCATCAATCAACTCCTCTGCTTTTTGACGGCTCTCGTTCAGCAGATCCAGATCGGTGGGATACTTGATATCCGCATCACAGACCGTTGCATTTAATTGAAGCTTCCCCTTGTTCCCGGGATGCGGATCAGGGTCGTCATCATTATCATCTTCTTCATCCTTCGTAACCGAGTCAGCCTTTTCTTGTTTTGTCCCGGCTTTCAGCTTCAACCCTTTTCTTATTAAATCGTCTGTCAATGATTAAAAGACATCCAGATCAATGCGCTTCCTGATGGAAACCAGCAGCGAGGGCGTCATTACCTGTTCATAAGTGAAAGCTTCGAGTCCAAGAAAATACTGCATGTAGGGATTCTCCTGGATCATCTCTATCACACCGCGATCGTCCGTCTTC
>Ga0209203_1000512_pt1 | contig 32892 bp, 35 predicted proteins | sample AD_UKC109_MetaG_FD_184423 | JGI IMG/M metagenome (GOLD analysis project Ga0209203, IMG submission 184423) | Active sludge microbial communities of municipal wastewater-treating anaerobic digesters from Hong Kong - AD_UKC109_MetaG (SPAdes)... | ecosystem: Engineered > Bioreactor > Anaerobic >... | reverse complement strand
GCCTGGGATCGGCGGTTTGGGCGAATAGGTAAACTGTACGAATCTGCCGTCCGGGCGCAGTGCCGCAAACGCCTGGGCAAGCACACGGACGCGCGTCAGCGTGCGCATGCCGAGCAGCGGCAGGCTGGATACCACGGCATCCGCCGGCCTGTCATGAGAACGGCTGAGCAGGTCCTGCAGGCGTGTGGCATCGCCGGTAATCACCAGCGGGGAACGAAATCGTTTCGCCAGCTGCCTGGCCAGCTCAGGGTCTTTTTCGACCACGACCAGCGCCGAGGGTGCAACGCCGCGAGCCAGCAGGGCTGAAGTCACGGCGCCTGTTCCCGCTCCCAGTTCGATGACCAGGTCGCTGTCGGCGTTGACCTGCGCTGCCATCGCATTGGCCAGCTCATCGCTGCTGGCGGCAACTGCCCCCATCTGCAGGGGGTTGCGCAGCCAGGCCGATAGAAACTGAGGGTTCAGACGCGGACTTGCTGACACGAGGGACTCCTTGGCGAACTGCTGCCGTTGACCCGTCCTATGGAGAATCCGCCTTGCCGGTGGGGCCGGGTACAACGGGTTGCGTTTTCCTGTCCGGGACGGCACGAATCGACTGCGCCCCCTGCAGCACCAAGTGTGCCGCACTGGGCATCTTACGCGAGAGATCCGGTGGTCAGATAGTGCCCACTGCCGGGCGCCAATCAGTCAAAGGGCGGCGTAGCGGGTGGCGCAGCCGTGCGTGCTCCACAGTAAACGGGAGGTCTCCAGTTCTGTCTGTCCCGGCGACATTGCGTCTTTCTCGCGCTGCAGTTTCGTGTCGTCGGAGAGCATGGCGCCAAGGAATACGCCGATCAGGATCTCGTCGTTCCCGACATAGTCACGGATCGCGACAAGATCAGGCAGGCCCGCACGGATGCCGACTTCGACATAGCTGCGGATGCTGGACACAAGGGCAGAGTAGAACTTGCGTGTGGCGTGTTGGCGCTGGCCTTCGTCGACGTTGTCCGGAAGCAGGTCCAGGCAGACGATATCCTGCCGGATGGACTCTTCAAGTCGCTGAAATTCGTCGATATCGTCGGCCACGGCAAAGGGTGCAGTCGCGACAATGGCCAGGGTCAACATCAGGTTTTTCATCTCTGCTCGTCTCTTGATTCCCATGCCGTGGGGACCGGTCCGGGAGGCGCGGATGTCATGTCCGGGTGCGAAGCCAGCCAATATCAGCTCTCACGATGGTGCGGCACGCTCGGCAAGGCACTCGTAATCACCCACCGCGAAATCACGACAAACCCGTGGTCGGGTCGCGTAGATCCGGCATTTCATCGTGCCGCGATCCAGTGCGATGCACCAGCCGTCCTCCAGCCTCGCCATGCTCCTGCCGCCCCACCGGTCGACTTCGACCAGATGATCGGGTATGCCCCGTTCGCCGATCAGCACGACCTGCAGACGGCAGCAGCAGGCCTCACAGTTGGCACAGCTCACCTCGGCCTCGGCCGGTGTCGCGATCGTCACTGGGTGCATTTCGGGTGTCCGCGACTGAAGGTCGTCCACAAAGAGCCGGTCGGTAACAGCAGGGGCGATAGGTGCTGATCAGTCGACGTCCGCCGGGTCGACAGGAGGCGTGGGCGCGTCATCGGTGGCCGGTTCGGCCTTTGCCTCCAACTTGCGTTGGCGCTTTTCGTCTTTCTTCTTTTTCTTGGCGAGATCTCGCTGACGCTTCTCGAATGCGTAATTGGGTTTGGCCATGTGCGATCCTGTTCAAACAACGTTCGGCAATGTGCCGGTAGTGCACGTTGGACGGGTACTGTCCTGTAGCCGAAGGTTAACAGCTTTTTCCGTTGGCCCGGCAGCTTCGCGGTCGACATCCGGCGCTTTTCGCACGTGTAACCTGAGGGCCGCTCGTCTTCCCGGGCATGACCCACTGTCCTTGATGCAGCCGTCTTTGCACGCACGATCAGGCGGCATTTTTACCTTGGCGGCCATTCTACTAGTGTTAAACGAAGGTCTGTCGCCGTGGTGTCTCTCGGGTAGTTCATTGGAATCAGAAACTTTTCTTGTCGGGGAGTACCAGGTCCATCCTGCGGCCAACGAACTTCGGGTCGGCGACGTCACGATCGCGTTGGAACCGAAGGTCATGGCGCTGTTGCTCTATCTGGTGCAGAACGCCGGCCGTGTGGTCAGCCGGGAACAGCTGTTTCGTGCCGTCTGGCCCGGCGTGATCGTCAGCGACGACACGCTCACTCAGGCGGTGGCCAAGTTGCGCAGGGCGTTTGGTGACAGCGCCAGACAGCCTCGCTACGTGCAGACAGTGTCCAAGCGTGGATACCGCCTGAGTGCCGAGGTTGCCACGACTGCAGCAGATTCCGCGCCATCGCTTGCGCCCGGTATGCGCAGGATGCCGCGACTCGTGGTTGTGGCACTCGCTCTGCTCGCCGGCATCGTGATCGTGTTTGTCGGGTTCAACAGCAGGGAGACGGGGCTGCCGAAACCCACGTACCCCAGCGCTGCTGGACCCGATGGTCTGCCCACGCTGACCGTGCAGCCGTTCCGTCTGCTCGGTGATGACGCCTCGCAGACCTATCTGGCGCAGGGGCTGACCTACGATCTGAGCACCGATCTGTCAAAACTCTCCGGGCTTATGGTGATCGGTTCGCGCACCCTGATGGGTATCCAGGCCGAGCAGTCGTCTATGCGCTCTGCTCGCTACTTGGTGAGCGGCGAGGTCCAGCACAGTGCAGGAGAAATCCGCGTACACGTTCACCTGTTCGATGCCGGCAGCGGGGAGCAGCTGTGGTCGGAAAGGTATCACCGGCCGCTGGGAAACATTTTCGACCTTCAGGAGGCGATCAGCCGCAAGATCGTGTCCAGCCTGTCGATTGAGGTCAAGGAGGTGGAACGACAGCGGATGGCGCGGCGTTATACCCCGAGTATCCAGGCCTACGAGTTGTTCTTGCGTGCACAGTCCCTGTTACTGCTGAGACTGGGCCCTGAAAACGACCAGGCAAGGCGACTGTTTCGTCAGGCGATCGATCTCGACCCTTCGTTCGCGCGTGCGTACGGTGGCCTGGCACTGAGTTATGCCGCGGATTTCCGCCATCAATGGGCGGACGATGGCCCCGCGGCGCTGGCGCGTGCCGGGACGATGGCGCGCACGGCGCTCGAGATCGACCCCGACATCCCCGAGGTGTACTGGGTGCTGGCCTACGTCAACGCCCAGCAGCGGCAACATGAGGCAGCGCTTGGATTGTTGCGCAAGGCCATCGCGCTGTCGCCTTCGTTCGCCGACGCCTACGCGCTGATGGGGGGCGTCAGCACCTACCTCGGGCTGCCCGCGCAGACGCTCGGCCAGATGCGCACCGCGATCCGGCTCAATCCGGATGCCGGCTATCTCTATTACCTGCTGCTGGGACGCGCCTACTTTTTTCTCGACGACTGGGAGCAGGCCCGGATCAACCTCGGCGAGGCCGTGGCGCGCAATCCCGCCAGTCTCGAGGCGCACGTCTATCTGGCCGCCACGTATCAATCGGTGGACGACCGGGAAAACGCGGCATGGGAACGCGAAGAGATCCTGATGCTGGATGCGGGTTTTCGGGTGCCCGAGTGGCTGCAAACCTACCCGATGACGGATCCGGTCCAGATCGCGCGCCTGTCGTCGGCATTGCAGGTGCTGAATCTGTAGCGCCCCGGTAGGCGATCGTTCGATCCGGCGCTCAGTCGTAACCGTTCACGGCCAGCCCGTGCCAGCGTAAGCCACTGAATAAAAAACAAGTTACGTATTCTTCGGAGTTTGTTCGCCGGTCCTTCGGAAGGATTCGCGTGGTTTGGGTTAAACCCGCATCAGGGCAACCGGCCCGGCTATCCGATGGAGAAGGATCATGAGTGCAATCCCACAGGCCGTTTTCGATGCAGACCGTTATAAGGAGACCACGCGATTGCCGTGGGACAAGGCCGGTGTGGGCGCGGGCTTCCAGCCGACGGCAGGGGGCTGATCATGGGCAGGCTGGCCATCGCTCAGATACCCGCGGTAGTGCTGGATCGCAGTGCTACGGTGGAGCGTGCAGCGCGATATGTGGACGAGGCAGCGGCCGGCGGCGCCGAACTGGTCGTGTTCCCCGAGACCTTCATCCCGGGTTATCCGGCCTGGATCTGGCGTCTGCGACCGGGTGGCGACTGGGACCTCAGTGAGCGTCTGCACGCGCGCTTGCTCGATCAGGCGGTCGATCTGCCGCGCGGCGACCTGCAGCCCATGTGCGATGCCGCGCGCCGCAATCAGGTCGGCGTGATGTGCGGGATCAATGAACGTGGAGGCGGGCCTGGCTCAACCACGCTGTACAACAGCTACGTCACGATCGGCGGTGATGGCACCATCCACAATCGTCACCGCAAGCTGATGCCAACCAACCCGGAGCGCATGGTCTGGGGGGTTGGTGATGGCTCCGGATTGAACGTTGTGGATACGCCATGTGGCCGCGTCGGTGCACTGGTGTGTTGGGAAAACTTCATGCCGTTGGCGCGTTACGCGCTGTATGCGCAGGGCATCGAGATCTATATCGCGCCGACCTACGACAGTGGCGACGACTGGATCGGGTCTTTGCGTCATATCGCCCGCGAGGCGGGCTGCTGGGTGATCGGCAGTGGCAACCTGGTGCGTGGCAGCGACATGCGGATCGATGTGGACGGCATCGCGCAGCTGTACCCGGACGCCGAGGAGTGGGTGAATCCCGGCGACTCCGTGGTGATCGCCCCGGGCGGGGAAATTGCCGCCGGTCCGCTGCGCCGTCAACAGGGCCTTTTGTTCGCCGAGGTTGACCTCGCAAGGGTGGGTGCCGCCCGGCGCGCCCTGGATGTCGTCGGTCACTATGCGCGTCCCGACGTGTTCCAGTTGACGGTCGACAAGCGCGTGCAGAGCCCGGTGGCGTTCACATGAAGACATCCGGCACGCATTTCTCCAGCGATCGTCGGCGCTTCAACGCCTGGCTGCTGGCCGGCCTCGCTTCAGGTCTGTGCACCGGCATAGCACGCAGTCAGCCGCCATGGGTGCGGAGGCTGAAGGTCGCTGCGCTGCAGATGGAGCCGAAACTTGCAGATGCCCAAGCCAATCTCGCGCAGGCGGAGCAGCTGATCCGCGCTGCACAGAAAGCGGGGGCGCAGTGGATCGTGCTACCGGAGATGTTTACCACGGCAGCGGCCTTTCATCCGGACATGCTTGCCGCCATCCAGCCGATCGACGGCGCCGCGATGCAAATGATGCAGCGTCTGGCGCGAAGCGGTGGGAACGTGATCGGCGGTTCGTATCTCGCGAGCCGTAACGGCGACGTGTACAACAGCTTCATGCTGGTGTTTCCCGACGGCCACAGTGTGCGTCATGACAAGGACCAGCCGACCTATTGGGAGAACTGCTATTACCGCGGCGGTGACGATGACGGTGTGTTGGCCACGCCGATAGGCGGGGTGGGTGCAGCGTTGTGTTGGGAGTTGATCCGCTCGCGTACCATGCGCCGCCTGCGCGACCGCGTACAGTTGGTGCTGGGCAGCTCCTGCTGGTGGACCCTGAGCGACGACGTGGACGCCGACCATCCGTTCCGCTCGGCCAATCTCGAGATGCTGCAACAGGCGCCCGTGCGCTGTGCCCGCATGTTGGGCGTGCCGGTGGTCCATGCCTCGCACGCCGGACCGTTCCAGGGCTTTTTCAGCCCGGACCTCGCGGATCTCCCGTACGACTCGGTCTATCTCGGCGAGACGATGATCGTCGATGCTGACGGCAGCGTGTTGGCGCGTCGGGACGCAACACAAGGTGCGGGTATTGTCGTCGCGGAGATCGAACTGCCGCTGCAGGCGCGGCCGACGATGGAGATCCCCGAGGCCTTCTGGATGCCCGAGCAGATGCCCGAGGCATGGAAAGCGGCCTGGCAGCGTTGGCTCGATTCGGGTGCCTATTACTACGGGGCGGTCACCCTGCCTTATGTGCGGACCGGAACGGTGGAGGAGTTCGTGCCGCAGTACATGCTTTGACCATCGGTACGCCCATGCACTACCGGATGCGGCGCGCCTGCCGCTGCAGGCGCAGTGCGGGCCGCAATACCGATATCCCCATATCCGGCACTGCACTAACATGGCGCCATCCATCGCTACCGGCAGCCCAAGCCGACGAGTCAATCCATGCGCATCGAATTGAATCCACGCGAAGCCAGGGTCATCGGCTGTCTGATCGAAAAACAGATCACCACCCCTGCACAGTACCCGCTGTCACTGAGCGCACTTGCCGCTGCCTGTAACCAGAAGAGCAGCCGCGATCCGGTGATGCAGCTGAGCGATGCCGAGGTACAGCAGACGGTCGACGGCCTGATCAAGAGGCACCTGGTCAGCGACCGTGGGGGATTCGGCAGCCGGGTGACCAAGTATCAGCACCGCTTCGGGAACGTGGGCTTCGGCAGCCTGGAGTTCACCAGGCAGGAGATCGGCATCATATGTGTGCTGTTGCTGCGCGGCCCACAGACCGCCGGCGAACTGCGCGCGCGCAGCAGCCGGCTGTGCGAGCTGGCCGATGCGCACGAGACCGAGGCGGTGATAGCCGGTTTGATCAAGCGTGCCGATGGCCCATTTGTGGCCCGCCTGGTGCGTGATGCGGGGACGCGTGAACCGCGCTATGTGCACCTGTTCGGCGATCGCGATGCGGAGACCGTCGCACCGGCCACAACCGAAGTCGAGCGCCGGGCGGTGGACGATCGGCAGCCGGGGCGACGTCTGGAAGAGCTGGAAGACCTGGTGCTGACGATGCAGGTCCAGCTGGATGAGGTCCTGGCGCGGCTCGAGCGGCTGGAGAGTGAGTCAGGGCGCTGATACTTGCGCGCGGGGGGCGACACGCCGCTCCCGGAAGACAGTCTCCTGTTGCTTGCATGGTCCTGGGCTTACGCACAGTCACAAAGAACAGGCAGCGTCCCTTGCGCCATCCACGGGATCACTCGGCGCGTGTCGTATCGCGCGCAGCCCGGGGGCCGGTATCGGGGCGCACCCAGCCGTCCCAGCCTAGCCACTCGGATTCCTGTCCGACATCAGATTGCGTATTACGGCGTGATACCCAGCTATCCACCTTCTTGATGAATACCTTGCCGTCGGTGTACCAGTGTTTGTGCAACAGGTTTGACATGGGGCGCTCCACTCTCGAATCGTGATGACTTCTGGAATGGATAAAGCAACATTCGAACCAGGCATTAAAAATCAATCGCTTAGCGCAGATTCGCCAAGACGGAAGCGGGGCATTGTAAAGGCTTCCGTCAATTTTGGGGAAGGTGCGTCCTAACCTCCCCGCCTTGTCGATGGCTCAGCCGGATCGCTTGCGCTGCCGGTACCCGATACCGGCAATACCGATACCAATGAGTGCCAGGGAAAACGGTTCGGGAATCTGTTTGACGTAGGTGAAGTTGTCCAGAACCACGTAATCCTCGGAGCCGCTATTGGACAGCCTGGCCGACGCGATACCCGGCATCGCGATGCCGAGGTAATTGCCGTTGTTACCGTCGTTCAGCACTGGCACCGACAGCGACTCCAGCGTCGCGCCGGTCGCTGAATAGGCGACCAGCTGCCAGTCTGCGACGTCGGTGCCACCGATATTGAAGCCGAACGCATCCACGAGGCCGGTAAATGCAAAGACCACTTCCTTGACACTGTCGTTGGTGGTGAGCGCCAGGGCGTTGCCGGTGACATTGAACTGACCGTCGAAGGCGGCACTGATTCGCAGCGTGCTGTTACCGGTCATCGACACGTCCGGATAGGTCAGGGTTACCGCATCGTCGGTGACGGGGGTATTCGATTCGAAGTCGATCACCGAACCGCCGGCCAGGGCGGCATTGGATGACGGCAGGCCGGTTCCGCTGATCGGCGAGGCGAGCGTCGATGTCGACAGCAGGGCGCCGATCAACCATGCCAGGATGCGCGCCTGATTGTGTTTGCACATGATTTTTATTCCTTTTCGTTTTCTGACAAACCCGCATGGCGCGACAGACTGGCGAGTCCGTCGCATCAACGAGGCTTCGCCGAACCCTATGCATTATCCACACCGAAAATAAGGATATGTATATTATCAATAGCTTATGCGTGCTGCGGTGCTGCGGTCTGCTGGAAATCGTAAAGGATGCTGACATGGCGCTCGCCTGGTTTTGGTAGGCGGTGCCGGGCGATTTTTTGCGCAGCTGGTGTTGATTTCGTTCGCGCAGCGCAACTTTTTTGTCAGGGAATTTTACGATTTTTCGTGCCGGCGCATTCTGGCTGATAACAACTCATTGTTTTGCAAAGGTGCTGACATACTGGTACGCGATGTGCTTTGGCGTCAGATATGTTCCGGGTGCGCGCAACTAAAGATGTCGTACCTGTTGTCTACGGCGGGTGCAGTCCCCTTGGGGTCCACGTCAAACGGGCGCTTGTTGTCTACGCGCCGATATCAGGGTATGCTTTCTGTCAGGGGAGTACAGCCATGAGTTTCATGCACTGCGTTTGGTACCACGAATCGGTTGTTCGGATCTTTGGACCGATTATTGCGCATAAGCGGTCGCCCCGAGGTTCCGCTCGGCTCGGCCCACTGTTCGCGTTGCTGCTGGGATATGCAGCGACCGTGAGCGCCACCGTTTATCCCTATCCGTACCCCTACCAGCAGCAGGCCCCACAGCAGATTCCACTGAGTTTCAGTCTTGGTAGCGGCACGTCAAAGGCACTGTCGTTCGCTAAGCCGGATATTCGCAGTGGTGAACTGCAGAGCGTCCGCGCACAGTTTTCGAGCCCGTTGGTGATCAACGCCGCCGGGAAAATAGCTGACGGAATCGCTACCGAGGTCACGGAAGACCACCTGCTTCAGGTCTCGGGAATCGGCAGTGCCTTCGGGTTTCGCCACCGCTTCGGCGCCAGCTGCTCGGGCCCCGGGTGTTCTGTCAATCAACCCTACAACTTCACAGGCTTTACCGGGCACACGGCCGGAGGCAGCCAGGTCTTCGCGCCTTCGCAGCAATACGATCGCAATCACGCGCAGGACTATCATCCCTCCGAGCTCGCGACCGCAGGGAGTGGCGGCAATATCTCCGCGACCCTCTCGGTAAGCGCGCCCTCAGTGGTCAAGCCCGCGTTTGACTGGTACGACGTAACCGCCACCAGCACGGTCAGCTTGACATTCAACTTCCGGCCCTGGACCACCGGCGATGCCATTGCCACCCGTGTCGACCCGCCAACGCTCAGTCAAGGATTCATGGATTTCACTGTCGGTGCCAACTTTGGCTTCACTGCCGAGGAAGCGGCACACCTGTCGAGCTATGACAATTTCAACTGGTTGGTCAGCCTGACGGCGTATTGTTCCAACATCATAGGCAATGCCCTGCAGCTGCAGTTGTGCGACGCCACGCACAATGACAACGCGAAGGCGCCAACCGAGATCGGCCGCAACATTCCGCAATTCGATGGCCAGGCCGGTGGCAACCAGAACTCCAACTCGCGCAACCCGTCTGGTGCCGACAACTTCGATCTCTATTTCGACCAGGTGCAATCTTCCAACCAGGACCGGGCGGAGTTTTTCGTTGGCGACAGCCGCAATGCCAATGGCCTGAGGTTCTTCGACCAGCCGGACCTCCTGAAGGCCGGCAGGGTCCTGGTGTTTCACAACGAACTGGTGGGCTGGGACGAAGCGGACCAGACGTGGGATCTGCTTTCCGAGGAATTCAACGAAACGAACTTCGCGTTCAACTGGAGGTGGATCCAGACCGGTGACACCGCCACGCAACAGTGTGACCCAGCCAAAGGCATTACACTCAATTGCGGTTTCGCGGTGAGCGGGGGACTGATCGACCCGATGCTCAACGTAGGGGTGGCCGAGCTCCTGGGCTTTGGGGATGTAGACCCAGGTCTGTTCTTTGCCAACGTCGACCAGGGGCTCTTTGAGATGCCGGGTGGTGGAGGCGGTACGCCGCCCGGTGAGGGAAATGCTCCCGTGCCAACGACGCTTTATCTGCTGTTGTCCGGACTGCTCGGATTCCGCGTGCGTCGCAAGGGTGTTTTATGCAGCGTTCTTTGTTGGAGGGGGGCGCCACTGTCACGGTGATTTCAATTGCGTCGGGTTCGGATTGCCGTTGGGCAAGGGCGAGACGCCTGCTTGGAAATTCGATGATCGCTGATCGACTTGCGTTCGTTTCCCGGTAGGCGCCCGCTTCAGTTCAGCAGCTGTTCCAGACGCGCGACTTCATTCGAATCGATCATCAATTCGGCCTTTACCTTGGCAAGGTACTGGATCTGCTCCATAGAATGATCGGGCTCGATTCCCGCATGAAACTTCATCACGAGATAGTCGGCCAGCTTCAGGACCGCCAACAGGCTGCGCAGGGCGCTATCGTCGATTTTTTCGCACGACGTGCCGTGATGCAGATAGATCGCCAGACAGACCCGCTCCGGTAAACGCCAGTGCCGGGCAAACAGATAACCTATCGCGCAATGGTTCACCCCGATCCGGAGGTCCTCGATCCGGGTGATGGTGATCGGTTTGTCGTGCCGCAGTTGAAACACGGCGTCGTATTTCGCCTGCATCTTCTCGGCAACGAATATCGCACCACAATCCAGCATCAATCCCGCGATGTAGGCCTCATCCAACGGCACATCAAACAGCTCGGCTGCAATCTTGACAGCCAGGCCAGCCACCTCCGTGCTGTCTTCCCATATGCGTTTCGCGAACGCGGAGCGGGTCGGCAGGTAGTGGCGGATATAAGAGGCCATCACCAGGTTCTTGACCTTGCTGAGGCCCAGCAGGACCACGGCCTGTTGCACGGATTCGATGTTGTCGTATCCGTATCCTGCCGAATTGATGGATTTGAGTACCAGGCCGGCCAGCGCGATGTCGCTGTTTATCAGCCCGATCAGCCTCGACAATTGCGGTTCCGGCCGCGAAAACTCTTCGGCGATCTTGTTGACTACATCGGGAATCGACGGGAAGGGGCTACCCTTGATAAACGCATACGCGGCCCGAAGTTCCGATTCAGGGGGGTGCAAGTCTTTCATGTACTGCTCAAGTTACGTCGTGGGCTGGTCCCGGCAATGTCTATAGCGGCAGGTGGACCCGTACATTAATCGCACCGCTGATCGCGGCCGGCATCGGCCGGAAACCCGGACTCACAGTATCGGGACCTCGTCGCCAGTCAGGATTCAGGGCAACAGCACGCGGGTGCCGGCTGGCAGGTTGGCAGGGAAACCGGGATTCAGGCGCTCCAGTTCGGCGATGTCGACGCCGGTGCGTTTGGCCACCGCCGCGAGTGAGCCTCCCCATTTGACGGTGTAGACGCGGTCGGATTCGGCGAACGCTGGCTCGAGGACGGCGACACCGCCTCCCTGGCGTGCGTACATCCAGCCGTCCGCCCAGCATCCAATGTCTGTGACCTCGGTGGCGTGACCGCCAGCCTCGATCCGGTCGCTGAAGCCGCGGCAGACGGTGTCGCTGCCCTCTTTGGTAAGCAGCACGGTCACTGTTCCGGAAACACCTTCCGCCGACCAGGTAACGGGATCCGGAACGCGTGTCATGAGCGCCATGTGTACCGAGCGCGCATGTGCGGCCCGGGCGGAAGTGGAGATCGTTTCCCAGGCAGACCGATCAGGTGGGTAGGCCTGGCGGGCAACGTTGAAGGGCATGACAGGCATCTCCTTGCATGCTGCCAGCAGAAGGGGGACACCCAGGGCACCAAGAAACAGGGTCAGCCGCATTTCTTGATCTTCTCCATTTCATCGATCAGGTCCTCGATCATGCCGGCGACATCGGACGAAATCGCTTTGCCTATCGCGGCGGGACTGCCGGGCGGGGTGGGCACAAAGGTCGACGACGGGGCGGGAGAACTCGCGACCGGACTGCCCGGTGCGTTCGCGGCGATACTTCCTGCAATCGACAGCACCCTCTGCTGGAATTTCCGCAACCATTCCTGGTCGCGCTTCAGATCCCGGATCACCGGCTGATAGGACACCGGGCCACCCGGCACACAGATTGGAGGAGGCATGTACCACGTCGTATCGCTGCCGCCGCCTCCACCACCGGCAATACAGGTTGTTACTGGTAACGAAACAAGCAGAGCGAGGGACAACCGAATTCGATGGTTCATAGTTAAACCTCCGGGTGCAAGGAAACTATAGGACAAGGTTGCCGTTTCTCCAGGTGGGCGTTTCCCTATGAATCCTGTGCATTTTCCCGAGCCGACCCGTATAAACAGGATTGATCGCCGCTTCGCCCGGCGCCCCGACGTCACCCGATTCCGATCATGCGGCTGCGCAGTTGTCATTTTGCCCGCACGACACCTCGGACAAACCGGATCTGGCCTTCCTGAAGACTGCGAGTTGCGTTCTCCGCTTTCTGCGCAAGATTGTCGACGTACACCGAAAGGCTGAGCTGTGCCTGCGCGCTGACTTCAGGGGCGTTGCTTACCGGGTTCCCGCTTGATTGTTCGTCGCTGGCGTCCTCGAAGAAATCAACAACGAACCCGCTCTCGTCCAAAACCGAGAGCAATTCTTCGGCAGATATCAGAAAGTTTTCGGCGGGGGCCGTGGCCCACGGGAGAGGGAAATAGGAGGTAGCTGCATCCCCGGCGGTCATTTCCTGGAAGGCGAACCGGCCCTCTGGCTTGAGGACCCGGCGGACCTCGGCATAGAGCCGCCGCTTGTCGGCGATGTTCATGCCGACATTCTGCATCCAGACGGCATCGAACGAAGCGTCGGGAAAGGGCAGTTCGAGCGCGCTGCAACGGTGTACCCCGACACGGTCCTCGAGGCCGGTCAGGCGATTCAGCAGCACGGCACCGGCGCAGTAGTCGGGTGACAGTTCGACGCAGTCGACGCGGCAGCCGGGCGAAGCCGCAAGCATCCGGGCCGCGCCGGCCAATCCGGCGCCGATATCGAGAACGTGGTCTTCGGCGCAAATATGCGCCAGTTCCTGCAACACGCGTGAAGCGCGGAATCCGCCCGTATGAAAATGGTCAAGCGCGCCCAGCGCCTCCGGCGACAGCCGTTGTTCGGGATTCAATCCTGCAGCCCGCAGGGCCGCCAGGATGCGCGCCTCGACGTCGCGGACGGAGTAGTGTGCTTCCAGGCCAGTCATATGAAACCCCTCTGCATTGTCCGTTGTGTCCGGCGTATCGCGAAAGCCCGCCAAAGGCCCGATATCAAGATTGGCAGATTCCTGGCCGATAGCCACCTTTCGGGCGGGAAGACCTCGGTGAAACGGCAATGTGCCGTGCCGCACCTGCCTGCCCAGCCCCTGGCGGATTTAAAGTTGTGCGGATCGCGGCCGATGCATGCTCAAAGGATCCATACATTCATGGCCCTGGCGGAGAGACATCCCGTGACACAATTAAAAGAACTCGCGCGAAAGTACCTCGAACAGCACTATTTCATCGGTAGTGACGGACTGTTGCACACACCGGTAGGCCGAACGGCGCGCTCCACCATACGCATTGGCCGCACGGTCTTCCCAGCCGCATCCCTGATTGCCGAAATGCGGCGGCAGATCGGGTCTGCATAAAGCAGATTTCAGAACAGTCGGGCAGAACCGAAACCCGATGCGGCAGGGCTCTCCAGGTCCGCATGTGGCTCCGGTCGTGTGAAATTCCGGATTTGTGGTCGGTCCTGCTGATGCGATCGAGGTATGCAATACCGTTGTCCCGGCGATTGCCGTGAAACACTCGCAGCGCTCCGGTTGGGACGTTGGCCGAACCAGTCTGAAGGTGCGTAATCCCGACAACGCTCCGGAAGCCTGGGAGACCAGGGTTTTGCAGGCATTTGACGAAAGACGTGCCAAGGGTGAAGACCCGGATACCCTGGCCTATGCCGAGGTCATTGAAGAGGGTGGCGACAGGTATTACCGCTTGGTGGCGCGTATCGTCATGCCACCGCTGGAGAAGATGCCCTGCCTCGCGAGCCATGGCGGGAGTATCGATCCGGCTTGGGCAACCCGCTGCTCGGGTGCTGCCTCGGTTAATCGTCCGGTGACACCGAATATAGTCCCGCGGGATCGCGGGCGACCCTGAACTTTCCCGAATTGCACTCGACGCTCCAGATATTGTCACCGATGGGTGCTGTGCTCAGCACCTGCGCACATGGAAAGCCGGCACTGCGGATGGCAGATGCCATTTCTCCCCAAGCGATATCCGCGACAGCAGGTGAACCCGATCCGAAGATGGCGGCCAGGCCGAGGCCGAATGAAATCACAATCGATCGTGGATCAATCGCTTCAAAACGATGTTGCATCGATAGTTTTCTCACATCTGTATTTGCAACAGTATGGCATTCGACCACCATTCCGGCGCCATTGCCGATCGTTGTGGATCAATTGCGCATGTGCCTCTTTGACAGCACCGTGGTTCCTTGGTAACAAGTAATCAGGTACACGTGCAGTAGGAGGTACCTGATGGCTAGCCTGCTCGAAGAACTGGGGCACCGTAAAGAAACAACCCTGCGTATCAGGCCACTCAGCAAAGAAGCGAGTGCCGCGGGTGTCGGACTATTCGTCGGTGTGTTGTTGATGATCGCTGTCTGTCTGGCGATCAAGATGGCGTGACGCCATAACGGCGGATGGGGGTGGCTGCACCGGTGTGGGCTGCCTCCATGGGTGTTGCACCCGACCACACCGAGGCGGACGAAAGCCGGGTTTGCCTGGACCGACGCGACGTTTACGGGCTGCCAACCACAGTGAGGTATGCGACGGGAAGATCCGTCCCTTCGACGTGGAACACCAGGGACTCTTCAGCAAAGTCCGGCCTCCAAACGTGCAGCTGCAAACGCTTTCGGAGTGCGATCATTCCAATGACTGATGCGGCCTGAATAGATTGTAGTCAACGCGCCAAGCCTAACCTGGTATCGCGGGCCTGAGCTGGATGGTCTCAAGGTGTTCAGTGAGTGCCAGGAAGGGCAGCCATGTCAGTGGCCCGTAATCCTGGTGGCAACAAGTAACAAACCAACACCCAGCGGGCTGCTACGGCAATTTTCCCCGAAAGGCACGAATCTGAACGACGTCAGGCAAGTGGAATCGGATGACGTTGCCGCCCTGCTCAAGGCAAGCCCCAGAACGCCCCGAGGTGCCGAATTGCCTGGCGACGGGGCGAGGCCCAGCCGCCTGGCAAGCGCCCGAAAGTGGGCCGCGGTTGCCACTGCCGGGCAGACGGGGGGGCAGGTCACCGCCGCCAGGCAGTGGAAGATCAGAATTCTTCCGACTCGACCTCGAGGAACGCACGACTCACATGAGCTCCAAGGCGCATCGAGAACCCCTCCCAGTCACTGAAAGACGACAAAGCACGATTGACTGCAGGTTTCATCTCGTAGTCCGCCATCCCCTCCGCATAGTGGGCGCGTACCTGGTTCAGCAGTGTATCCAGGTAGGTACGATAGGCCGTGACCGCATCTTTGCCACCGATTTTCCCGTGACCGGGTATGTAATGTTTGATGTCCATTGCAAGCAGCGCATCGATCGCAGCGACGTTGCCGGCGAAACTCGAGTCCGACTCCATCAGGCCCAACAAGCCGTTTCTGACGATATCACCCGTGAACAGCACACGTTTCTCTACGATTTCAATCATGATGTCGTTGTCGGTATGCGCCGGGCCTCGATGGTGGATACGAAAGGTGGTGTCCCCGATGACGATTTCGTCTCCATCGACAACCGTCTTGGTGGGTGCAACGACGACATGTCCGTTAGCTGAACCTTTTGTAAGGCGCTCGATCTGTTCTAGCCATTGGGGCCCGTCAGATCCTTCTACTCGCGCCTTCATCTTGGGATGGCCATAGATATCAACGTTGGGGTAAACGCGCCTTATGCCCTCGTTCCCCAACCAGTGATCGCCATGGGCATGGGAGTTGAATACAGCAACGACAGGCGCCGGCGAGATTGCGTTGATCGCTGCCGCGACCTGTTCCCCCGCCCAGGCACTGCCCCCTGGGTCGAAGACAACAACGCCGTCACCGGTATCCACCACCACGACATTGTTGCGAAACCCCCTATTGTGTTCGTCCGGCAGTACTAGCGGTCCGTAGATGACGGAAACGCCTTCCGTCACACGCACCATGTCGAACGATGGTGCGTTCGCAGCCGCATCGCTTTGCGGGACATCAATAAGAGCACTGACTGCCCAAGTGGCAAGCAGTACCGCAATCGCAAGAGCTGGACTTTTCACTGATTTGTCCCTCCTCCGCTCAGGCAGCAACAAGTATGGACACGCATTCTTCCTGCCGCCTTTGTAATCGGAGCAATGGTCATCACACTAGTCACAGTCATCGTCCGACTCCACGGAACCATCCTGTCGGACGTGTCGAGTTCTGACGAACATCATGCGGCCGATACGTTCATATTGCTGATCGAGCGCCTGATCGACGAGGTGGTCATCGAGTCCGTCGAAAATGGTCACGCGGCCGCTGTGCTCTGTCAGTAGAACGGCCTTACTCGGATTCAGCAGGGCGTCGCGGTAATAGTCGCTGCTATCTGCGTCCACGTTTTGTGCGAGCCCAGCCCCCAACGCGGCCCCGGCGACGAGTCCCCGATAGGTATTCTTTATCTGGCTTGCCGAGATGCCAGTGATGTTGGCTTGCGTTTTCATTGTGGCGTCTTCCTGGTCGGAACCATGTTTCCGCAGGTAGTGCGTTACCCGAACATCAAACCCAGCCTTGCTACGTGTCAGGAAGCAGTCCTGGTTGGTCGTCTCCTGCGGCTTGACCTAATGTTTAGTCGGGACCGGATGACATTGCCCAACCAATCCCTAACGCTTAGAGAAACTTTGTCTAACGAAGATATTCTCTATAAAAAACATATTGTTATTGAATAGATGCCCGGAGAGGAACGTGGAAAAAACGGGTCCGACCAGCGATGGCCATCCAGCGGCGACCAGTTTCGTGATTGCCGGCTGGACGCTCGAGGAGGACCGTCATTGCCTGGTGCGGGACGCCGAATTACGAAAACTCGAGCCGAAGACGACCAAACTGCTGAGTCATTTGGCGAGACATGCCGGGCAGCCGTTGAATCGGGAGGAGCTCCTGGAAACAGTGTGGCCGAATGTGGTTGTCGGCGACGAGGCACTGACGACGGCGATCAACAAGATTCGCCGCGCCTTTGGTGACGACACACGTCATCCCAAAGTGATCGAGACCATCCCCAAGATGGGTTACCGACTGATCGCGCCCGTTAGGAAGACCGGCTCGATAGTTGCAAATGCGGAATCCCCGGCCGCGGCGACTCAGGAATCAGCGAGTCCAATAGCGCCCAACCACGTGGAGCATGCCCCTTGGTCGGTCAACACTTATGGGATTACCGCTATCGGAATCCTGCTGCTATTTGGCGCATTTATGGCGCTCTACATCCGGTCGCAGCCAGACGGCCCAGCGACCTTCGCGCCATCGCCAAATGAACCCGCATTGGTGGTGGTCAGTGTCCAGCCATTCGAAGTGCTCGGGGACGACCCGGAGCAGCAATATCTCGCACGCGGTGTCACCGCCGACCTCGTTGCCCAGCTGTCGCGGCTATCCGGAATGCATGTTATCGCAGCAGCCACACCCCAGTCGGCGGATGGAGAAGCGGGCCAGCAGGTGGGCAAAAAAATCTATTCGGTTTGGGGTGGTGTGCGGCTTGAAGGGCAGTCGTTGGAAGTCGAGGTCCACCTCACGGAATCGGCAACCGGGCGGCAGCTCTGGAGTCATCGCTACGCGAGGCCATTCGACGATCTTTTTGAGATACAGCGGGAAATCGGGACCCAGTTTGCTCAGGCGCTCTCGCTACGTCTAAGCAAGACCGAGCTTGAAAGGATTGCTCACCGTTATACGAGGTCCGTCGCAGCGTACGACTTGTTCCTGAGGGCGCAGTCCGAACTCCTTGTCCGGAGCGCATCCAACAATGAAAGGGCGCGGGACCTTTATATGCAAGCCGTGTCGTTGGATCCTGCATTTGCACGTGCCTACGGAGGATTGGCATTGATTTATGCAGGCAATTACCGAAACCAGTGGGCCGACGACCGCAATCGTGCACTCGAGCAGGCATTGAAGTTCGCCAATTCGGCAAAAGAGATCGATCCCACACTGCCGGAAATCCATTGGGTTCTCGGCTACGTCAAGACACAACAACGTCGCCACGGCGAAGCCTTGGCACATCTCGATGATGCGTTGAGACTGGACCCGAGATTTGCAGATGCTCTTGCGCTCAAGGGGGGAATCAAAACCTACACGGGCAAACCTGAAGAGACCGTCGTGTTATTGCGTCACGCCATGCGGCTCAATCCAGCGGCCGGTTACCTGTACTTCATGACCCTAGGAAGAGCCTACTTTTTTCTTGGCGACAACGAACAGGCTGTCATCAATCTTAGGGAGGCGCTGTCGCGCAATCCGACCAGCCTGGAGGTACACGCGTACCTTGCGGCTGCATTGCAGCTCAGCGGTGACCAGGAGGAAGCGGAGTGGCAGGCCGAGGAGATCCGGTCCATCAAACCGGACTTCACGGTGTCCGGGATGATGGAAACCTATCCTTTGGTCGACGGCAATCTGTTGGCGAAGCTTTCTTCATCACTGGGAGAACTCGGGCTTTGAAGGTCGACCGATGTCGCTGAGTTGCGCAGGTTCGGTACCGAACTTGGGCCGAATTGCAGCCGGCCCCGAGCAACCTCGTCCGATCGTTGTGGTGAGGCGGAGCTACTGCCGGTCGGACGACCGCTCTTTCATGCAGACCGGCCTTGTGTGCGGCGGTGCGTCAGACGTCGTTGATCAGTGGGGCAATGCCTGAGATTGGCCGACACCGGACGGCGGATGAATGAAGTTCATCGGCATTGACACTACACCGAGCTTAGCTAGACTTAGCTAATATTTGTCGGATACGGATTGAGACGGGAGCAATGACCAAGCAAGTCAATATGCACGAGGCGAAGTCCAAACTTTCCGAGTTGGGTGAGCTGGTTTGGAAGGGCGAACGGGTCGTCATTGCCAAAGCCGGAAAACCCTACTTGGATCTCTTGCCCCACAAAGAACCCCGGAAAGAAAGGGTTCCCGGCAGGCTAGCGGGACGGATCAAGATTGCTCCGGATTTCGACACTACACCTTCCGATCTTATCGATACCTTCGAGGCCGACGTATGAGACGGTTGCTGATCGATACGCATGTCTTCCTTTGGTGGCTCGCCGATGATCCGCAACTCGGTCCAAAGGCCCGTGAGTTGATCGCGAACGCGGGGAATCAGGTCTTTGTCAGTGCAGCTACGGCATGGGAAATCTCGATCAAGAAATCAATTGGCAAACTCGACGCACCGGACGACCTGGATGCGATCGCAGAAGAAGAGGGCTTCGAGAAACTGCCGATCAGTTTCTTTCACGGAGAACACGCTGGCGAACTGCCGCAACATCACCGCGATCCCTTCGACCGGATGCTGGTCGCGCAGTCCCAAGCTGAAGGGCTGGAAATTATCACCGCCGACAGCGCTATTGCGAATTACGCAGTCAAGACCATAAGTGCGTTGACGTAGAAGTACATCGTCGCGGCAGACAGTCAGTACAACCGAAACGGGACGCCTCTATTCATCGAATATCGGATCCGTTCCCTTTGTCAGGTGGCGAATGTCTCTTCAGGGTCGATTGCGGACCAAAGGCCACCCAAGTCCAAGGTTTGCTCTAGCACTTTTTGCGTACCGAGGGCAGGTCGCCACCCCGGTTTTGCAGATCCCCAATATTTCAGGTTTCCGCCCTTTGGAAAAACTTCCCCAGCACACTCGGCGCACCCGACGCCAGTCGATGCGAATCGTGGAGTTACGCATCGGGGCGAGGGCAGGGTACCCGTCGCCGCCCTGATGTACCCGACGCCGGCCTCAGTGTTGCCCCGAGGTGCCAAAACTGCCCCCGGGGGTGCCCAAGGGGCAGCCGCCAGGCAAACGCCCGAGGGTGGGCCACAGTTACCACCAGTACGCAAGCGTGGAGGAGGGGCGGGTCACCGCCGCCGGGTGCAGGGCGTGCTGTGGTGATGGGTGACCGGGGGACTTTCGTACACCCACCAAGGGATCATGATCCCCTGGCCAAGGCGTCATAAGCCATTGAGTGCTATGGAATTGGTGGGCCCACCTGGACTCGAACCAGGGACCAAGGGATTATGAGTCCCCTGCTCTAACCAACTGAGCTATAGGCCCGCAAATCAGGCGGCAGATGATAGCAAAAGGCCGGGGTTCCCGGCTTTTTTATGCGTCTTCAATCGCTGTCGAGGAAGCTGCGCAACTTGTCGGAACGCGAGGGGTGACGCAGCTTGCGTAGCGCCTTTGCCTCGATCTGGCGGATGCGTTCGCGGGTGACGTCGAACTGCTTGCCGACTTCTTCCAGGGTGTGGTCGGTGTTCATGTCGATGCCAAAGCGCATCCGCAACACCTTGGCCTCGCGCGAGGTCAGGCCGGCGAGCATGTTCTGCGTGGCTTCCGCGAGGCCTTCCATGGTCGCCGCGTCGATCGGTGATATCGCCTGCTGGTCTTCAATGAAGTCGCCCAGATGCGAATCCTCGTCGTCGCCGATCGGGGTCTCCATCGAGATCGGCTCTTTGGCGATCTTCAGGACCTTGCGTACCTTGTCTTCGGGCATCTCCATGCGTTCGGCCAGTTCTTCCGGGGTGGGTTCGCGTCCCATCTCCTGGATCATCTGGCGCGAGATGCGGTTGAGCTTGTTGATCGTCTCGATCATGTGTACCGGAATACGGATGGTGCGTGCCTGGTCGGCGATCGAACGCGTAATCGCCTGGCGAATCCACCACGTGGCATAGGTCGAGAACTTGTAGCCGCGTCGGTATTCGAACTTGTCGACCGCCTTCATCAGGCCGATGTTGCCTTCCTGGATCAGGTCGAGGAACTGCAGGCCGCGATTGGTGTACTTCTTCGCGATCGAGATCACGAGTCGCAGGTTGGCCTCGACCATCTCCTTCTTGGCGCGGCGGGCCTTGGCCTCACCGATCGACATCCGGCGATTGACTTCCTTGATGTCGCTGATGGTCATGGTGCAAAACTGTTCGATATCGGCGAGTTTGCGTTGTCCGCGCGCGATGTCGTCGCTGCGTGCGCCGAGGTTGCCGGCGTAGGGCTGCTTGCCCTTGGCCTGGTCGGCGACCCAATCCAGATTGGTCTCGTTCTTCGGGAACGAGGCGATGAAGTCGCGGCGCGGCATGCCGCACTCGTTGACGCAGATGTCGAGGATCAGGCGTTCCTGTTCGCGCACGCGGTTGACCACGTCACGCAGCATGTCGGTCAGGTCGGAAAACACCTGCGGTACCAGACGGAATTCAAGAAACGCAGTGACCGTCTTTTCGCAGCACTTCTGCGATTTGTCGCTGTTGCCGGACTTTTCGAGCTCGCGTTTCCAGGCCTTGAACTGCTTGCGCAGGTCTTCGGTCCGCTCAGCGACCAGTGTCGGATCGAGCCCGTTGTCGTCCGGCTCATCGTCGGACGAGTCGTCGTCGTCATCGTCGTCGCTGTCGCTGTCCGAATCGTCGTTGCTGTTGTTGCCGGTGACGTCGGCGACCGTCTTGGCCGGCTTCGGGATGGTGTCGCCGATGTCCGGCAGCGCGAAGCCTACGATCACGTCGGTGAGGCGGATCTCAGCCTTTTCGACCTGATCGAAGCGGTTGACCAGGTTTTCGACAGTGGGCGGGAACGCGGCCAGCGCCGCGCTGACCTGGTTGAGGCCATCCTCGATGCGCCGCGCAATGCGCAGCTCGCCTTCGCGGGTCAGCAGTTCGACAGTGCCCATCTCGCGCATGTACATCCGAACCGGGTCGGTGGTGCGGCCAAACTCGCTGTCCACGGTGGCGAGCGCAGCGGCAGCCGCCTCGGCGGCGTCGTCGTCGGCCGATACGGCATTGTCCGACAGCGTCTGGTCGTCCGATTCCGGGGCGGTCTCGTGCACCGAGATGCCCATGTCGTTGATCATGCGGACGATGTCTTCGATCTGCTCTGGATCGACGATCGAGTCGGGCAGATGATCGTTCACCTCGGCATAGGTGAGAAAGCCCTGCTCTTTGCCCTTGGCGATCAGGTCTTTGATGCTCGATTGCTGCTCTTGGCGGTGGTCCATCTGGATCCTCGGAGTTAGACGCAGACACCCCCCGCCATGGCGAATACACGGCGTTAGGGGCGAAAAATGAATCGGACATACTAGCAGTGTTCGCGCGATTCTGCCAGTCAATTCTCCTCTGGAGATTGGGCAGGCAGGGGCCGGTAAAGTTCCCTAAGTTGTTGTTTTTCTTCTTCCGTGAGCGGTGCAGAGCGGCTCTTCATCAGCAGCGCTTCGCGGGCGCTTCGGCGTTGCTCTGCGGCCAGCGACCGCAAGGTGCCGAGAAACTGATCCGCGGCGTCGTCTAGGATGCCGAGTTCCAGTACCGCGAGCTTCGCGAGCTGCTGGCGGGTGGTGGGGTCCTCCCAGTGTTCGACCAGTGCCGCACTGTGCATCGCGGGGCGTTCGTGCAGTGCCGCCAGCAGCTGTTGCAGCATCACGACGCCCGGTGAGTCGAGCGACTGCCAGCCGTCGGGCAGCTCGAGTTGGCCGAGCTCGGGGTGTTGCACCAGCAGGGCGACCGCCCGCCGGAGTGGGGGAATGCTGCCCTGCGGCCGCGCGATGCGTGGCCGGGTGGGGCGCTGCGCCGGCTGGACCCCGGTGGCCTGCATCTTCAGTCCGACCCTTTCATACAGTGACTGCTCCATCATGTCGCGGAACAGGCCGGCCGGCAGGCGTTCCAGCAGTGGTTTGGCGAGTTCGCCGAGGCGGGCGCGACCGTCCAGGCTCTGCATGTCCACCTGGCTGGCAAGTTTGTCGAACAGGAACGTGGAAAGCGGCTGGGCACGTGGGATCTCCTGGGCAAAGGCGTCCGCGCCTATCCGACGAACCAGGCTGTCGGGGTCCTCGCCGTCGGGCAGAAACAGGAATCGCGCCTGGCGACCATCGCGCATCAGCGGCAACACGGTATGCAGGGCCTTCCATGCCGCGTCCCGCCCCGCACGGTCGCCGTCGAAGCAGAACACCACCTCGGGTGTGGCGCGGTATAGCTTCTCCAGGTGTTCCGTGGTGGTCGCGGTGCCAAGGGTCGCCACGGCATTGCTGATGCCAAACTGGGCCAGTGCGACCACGTCCATGTACCCCTCGACCACCAGCAGGTGCGCCGGGTGTGCGTTTGCCTGGCGCGCCTCGTACAGACCGTACAACTCGCGGCCCTTGTGAAAAACCGGGGTCTCGGGGGAGTTGAGATACTTGGGTTTACCGTCGCCGAGCAGACGACCGCCGAAGCCGACCACGCGCCCGCGGGTGTCGCGGATCGGGAAGATGATGCGTTCGCGCAGCCGGTCGTAGCGCTTGCCGTCCTGCTCCGTGATCAGGCCGGCCTCGCGCAGCAGCGCGATCTGGCGATCGTCGGTGCCCAGGGTACGCAGCAGGTTATCCCAGCCGGGCGGCGCATAGCCCAGGCGAAATCCTGCCGCCACCTCGCCACTGACGCCACGTTGGCGCAGGTAGTCGATGGCCTGGGCTGCATCGGCGTGCTGGCGCAGTTGAGTGGCGAAATGCCGGGCGGCCTGTTCGAGGATGTCGTACAGCGGGCGATGGTCGGGCGCCTGCTCGAAGCTGGTTTCGCGTGGCACCTCGAGGCCGAGGTCGGTGGCCAGTTCCTCGACCGCCTCGGGAAAGCTCAGGCGGTCGTATTCCATCAGGAAGCTCAGCGCCGAGCCGTGCGCGCCGCAGCCGAAACAATGGTAGAACTGCTTGGTCGGACTGACCGTGAACGAGGGGGTCTTTTCGTTGTGGAACGGGCAGCAGGCGTGAAACTCGCGACCGGCCTTCTTCAGTGGCACGCGGCGGCCGACGATCTCGACGATATCGGCCCGCGCGAGCAGTTCATCGATGAAGTGCTGGGGGATGGCGCCGGGCATGTGACTAGCCTAGCACGCAGGATCTGCGATGGTTCAGCCCAGCTTCTGCTTGACGAGGCCGCTGACCACACCGACATCGGCGCGGCCCTGGACCTGCGGTTTGACGATCGCCATCACCTTGCCCATGTCGCGTACTGACTCGGCCCCGCTGTCGGCGATCGCGGCGGCGATGATCGCGAGGATCTCGTCTTCGGACAGTCCTTCGGGCAGAAATTCCTGGATGACCGTGATCTCGGCGGCCTCGGTGGCGGCGAGGTCTTCGCGGCCGGCGGCGCTGTACTGCGCAATCGAGTCGCGGCGCTGCTTGACCATCTTGTCGAGTACCGCCAGTACCTGGCTGTCGTCGAGCTCGATGCGCTCATCGACCTCGCGCTGCTTGACCGCGGCCAGCATCAGCCGGATCACGCCCAGACGCGCCTTTTCACCGCCTTTCATGGCGGCCTTCATTGCGTCTGTAAGCTGTTGTTTCAGCACGAAGAAATGATCAGTACAGGCGTTCGAAACGGCGCACGTCGCGACCGGATTTCTTCTGCCAGCGTTTGACTGCGGCAGCGGCCTTGCGCTTGCGCTCCCAGGTCGGTTTTTCGTAGAACTCGCGGCGGCGGACTTCGGCCAGCACTCCGGCTTTTTCGCAGGAGCGCTTGAAGCGGCGCATGGCGACTTCGAAGGGTTCGTTCTCTTTGACGCGTACGTGCGGCATTGCTTCCTCAAAACGGCAAACGGTTAAAATGGCCTTTTCGCGGCCACGGAAGTTTCGCCGAAGCCCACAAAGGCGCGGAATTCTAAGGCCTCACTGGCGCAAATGCAAAGGTTTCAACGACATGAGAGTGCTGGGAATCGAGACGTCCTGTGATGAAACCGGTGTCGCAGTGTATGACAGCACCGATGGCCTGATTGGCCACGCGGTGTACAGCCAGATCCCGTTGCATGCCGAATTCGGGGGTGTCGTGCCCGAGCTGGCCTCACGTGATCATGTACGCCGGCTGGCGCCGATGATCGCTGATCTGCTGCGCGATACCGGGTTGAATGCCGCGCAGATAGACGGCGTCGCGTACACGGCGGGACCGGGGCTGGCCGGCGCGCTGCTGGTCGGCGCCGCGTTTGCCCGCAGCCTGGCATGGGCCTGGGGCGTGCCGGCGGTGGGTATCCATCATATGGAAGGGCATCTGCTGGCCCCGATGCTCGAGACGCAGGTCCCCGGGTTCCCGTTCGTCGCGCTGCTGGTGTCGGGTGGTCATACCCAGTTGGTGCGGGTGGGCGCGGTCGGTGACTACGAAATGCTCGGCGAGTCGCTCGACGATGCCGCTGGCGAGGCGTTCGACAAGACCGCCAAGCTGCTCGGCCTGGGTTACCCGGGTGGTCCGGCGCTGTCCGCACTGGCGCAGCAAGGCGACCCTGATCGCTTTCGTTTCCCGCGGCCGATGACTGATCGTCCGGGCCTGGATTTCAGTTTCTCCGGGCTGAAAACTTTTGCACTGACCACGTTGCAGCAGGAGACAGCACGCGCGACGCGGGATCAGATCGGGCAGCTGCACGCCGATATCGCGCGGGCGTTCGAGGACGCGGTGGTAGACACCCTGGCGATCAAGTGCCGGCGCGCAGTCGAACAGACCGGCAGCAAGGCGCTGGTGATGGCTGGCGGGGTGAGTGCGAACCGCACGCTGCGAGCCCGCGTCGATCGACTGATGGCGGACCTCGGCGGCAGGGCCTACTACCCGCGCGCGGAGCTTTGCACCGACAACGGCGCGATGATCGCGTATGCCGGCTGGCAGCGTCTTCGGACAGGCCAGCACGAGGGGCTGGGTTTTGGCATCCGGCCACGCTGGCCGATGCAGGCGCTGGCGGCCGGTCGCTGAGGTATTCAGTGGGCGAGATCGTCGAGGGCGCTCGGCTCCTGCGAGGCGGCGCAGCCCTAGCGTCCGGAGATGCTGCCTTCACTGCCCTGCAGCAGGTTCCTGATATTGCTGCGGTGGCGCCAGATCAGCACCAGCGTAATCAATACCTGCATCACGATCAGTTCGCGCGATGGCCACAGCAGCCAGATGTACAGGGGTGCCAGCAGCATTGAGATCAGTGCCGCGAGTGACGAGATATTGGCAACCTTGGCCATGAACAGCCATGTGGCGGCGACCGCTCCACCGATTGCCCAGCCCAGCCCAAACTGCACGCCCAGCGCCGTGGCCACGCCCTTGCCGCCCCTGAAACCGAAAAACACCGGGTAGAGATGGCCGAGGAAAGCGGCGGCGCCGACCAGCGCAAAGATCAGCTCGGGACGATCGAGCAGGTGACACAGGGCGACCGGGACAAAGCCCTTGAGGCTGTCGCCGAGCAACGTGATCGCGGCGGCCTTCTTTCCACCGATACGCAGCACATTGGTTGCCCCGGGGTTGTTCGATCCCTGGGTGCGCGGGTCGGGCAGGCCCATCAGGCGGCATACGACGATGGCGCTGGAAATGGACCCCAACAGGTAAGCGGCAATGATCAGCGACAGGTCAAGCATGGCCTTCACGGCTCCGATGGTCAGGCGGCATTAAGCGATAGCGGCACGCCCCGGTCAAGGACCTGAACTGCTAACATCGGCGCCTGACTTGGCGTGGGCTGGATTGAAATGGACATCGTGTTTCTGCGCGATCTGCGCATCGATACCGTGATCGGGATCTACGGCTGGGAAAGGCGCACCCGGCAGACGCTGATCTTCGATCTGGAGATGAGCGCCGACATCGCAGGCGCCGCCGCCTCCGATGACATCAAAGACACCCTGAACTACAAATCGGTGGCGAAACGCCTGATCCAGTTCGTCGGCGAGAGCGAGTTTCAACTGGTCGAGACGCTGGCCGAGCGCTGCGCACAGATAATCCGCGAGGAGTATGGCGTGCGCTGGGTGCGGCTCACCCTGAACAAGAAAGGCGCAGTGCGGGGGGCGACCGACGTCGGTGTGATCATCGAGCGCGGGGAGCCTTATTGATGCCGCGTGTATGGGTCAGCGTCGGCAGCAATATCGACCGTGAACGACACATCCGCGCCGCGCTGCGCGAATTGCGGCAGGCATTTGGCGAGCTGACTGTTTCACCGGTGTACGAGACCGCGGCCGTGGGGTTTGACGGTGACGCCTTTCTCAACCTGGTGGTCGGTTTCGTCAGCGAGTTGCCGCCGGCGCAGCTGCACCGGCTGATGCGGGCAATTGAGGATCGCCACGGACGGCGGCGCGACGGCCAAAAATTCTCGGCGCGGACTCTCGATCTCGACGTCCTTACCTATGGCGACACGGTGGGCGATGACGGCGGCAAGGCGCTGCCGCGCGACGAGATCCTGCGCTATGCCTTCGTCCTGGCGCCTCTGGCCGATGTCGCCGGTGATGAGCGGCACCCGGTGTCGGGCGAGCAATATCGTGATCTGTGGAAACAGTTTGCCCAGACCAACAAGGCGCATCTGCAGCGCCTCGACGACACGGCCTGGTTGCAGGACTGGGACAGCGACAGCGATTGAGTCCGCGGACGAGGTTGTTCCCGGGATCCGTGCCCAACGCTGCTGCGGGGCCACGTCATCGTCTTCCTCGTGTTTTCTACCGGTTACTTCCTGCTCGGCATAGCCGGCGTCCGGTTTTGCGTGCGCGATGGTCTACTGGTTTGGGGTTGCCGCTATTTTGGCCGATATCGCCTGAAGATGCGTTGAACGATGCTGTCGTCGCCAAACGTTCCGGTCGTAAACATGTCCTGGTCTGTGCGATTGCGGATACGGCACCCTGACGACCTGACGCCAGTCACTGCTGCACGCTGCGTCCACCGTCGACTGCCAGGATCTGGCCTGTGATGTAGTCTGGCCCGGTGACCATGAACATCACCGCCTGTGCAATCTGTTCTGCACCCGCAGGTCGGCCAAGCGGTATGCGTTTGAGTATCTCCTGTTTGGCGGCATCTTCCATATAGCCGTCTGGCCACAACGCCGCCCCGGGGGCTACGCCGTTGACCCGTACCTCGGGCGCCAGATCACGTGCCAGCGCCTTGACCATCATCGCGTTGGCTGCCTTCGCCATGCAGTAGATCGGGTGATTGGCATTGGGCCGCTCGGCGTGGATGTCGACCATGTTCACGATACAACCGCGGCGTCGGCGTAGCTCTGTGGCAGCTGCCTGTGCGAGGAAAAACGGCGCACGCGCATTGCTGCCGAACAGGTCATCCCACTGTGCAGTCGTCGCTTCAGCAATCGGGGTGGGGTAGTAGCTCGACGCATTATTGATCAGGATGTCGAGTCCACCGTCCAGCTCGACTGCTGCCGCGATCAGGCGTGGCCAACAATCCGGGTCGTTGAGGTCACCCTGTACCAAAGCTGCCGAATGCGGGCGTGTCCCGAGCAACTCATCGCGCAGCGCCTCAGCCTTGGCGGCTGAGCGACGATAGTGGATGACCACCGCAGCGCCGGCAGCGTGAAGATGGCGCACTGTGGTCGCGCCAAGGCGTGCCGCCCCGCCCGTGATCAGCGCGGTTTTTCCCTTCAGGCTGAAAGATGGCTCCAAGTGAATCTCCCCGATTGCTAGACTGACGTCGACTGCAGGCCTGGTTGACACTATATCAACCCGGGCCTGTTTGCCGTTCAACCTTGCGCAGGGAACTCGTACTTGGATCTGCCGACATTGACGGACGCTGAAGCGTCGCTGCTGTATGACATGCGGGCCCTGCTGACGCGGGCAATCGCAGACGCGGACGGTGCGTTGCCATTCGACAGCTACATGGAAAAGGCCCTGTATGCGCCGGGACTCGGTTACTACGCAAACAGCCGGCGCAAGTTTGGCGAGGCCGGTGACTTCGTCACTGCACCTGAGGTCTCGTCGCTGTTCAGCCAATGCCTCGCGCGGCAGGTCGCCGAATGCCTGCACAACCTGGATGACGGCTCGGTGCTGGAGTTTGGCGCTGGCTCGGGCCGTATGGCGGCAGACCTGCTGGCTGAGCTTGATGCGCTCAATGCGTTGCCGCAGCGATACCTGATTCTCGAACTCAGCCCGAGTCTGCAGCAGACCCAGCTGGCAACCCTGCGTGACCGGGTGCCGCATCTGCTGGCGCGGGTCGAATGGCTGCAGCGGATGCCCGGGTCGGGTTTGCAGGCCGTGGTACTGGGCAACGAGTTGCTCGATGCGATGCCGGTGCAGCGCTTTCGCCGGCATGCGGGTGCCTGGCAGGAGTTGTCGGTGGGTGTCGAGGACGATGTCCTGTGTGATCGCTGGACTGGCCTGCGCAGCCCGGGTCTGGCCGAGGCCCTCGCGCAGATCTGGCCTGATCCCGATGGCGTGCAGGAGGGCTATTCCTCGGAGGTCAACCTGCGCCTTGCCCCGTGGCTGCAGGCACTCGCGGCGAGCATGTCGCGTGGCTATGTCATCCTGGCCGACTATGGTTATACGCAGCGTGAGTACTATCATCCCGAACGTTGTCAGGGCACGCTGATCTGCCACTTTCGTCATCGCGTGCATGCAGATCCCTACCTGCTGCCGGGGCTGCAGGACATCACCGCCAGCGTTGACTTCAGCGCGGTCGCACGAGCCGGGGTAAAGACGGGTTTTGCCCTGGCGGGACTGACCACGCAGGCGCATTTTCTGCTCGACAGTGGATTGGAACAGCATTTGAGCGCGTCTGATCCCATGCAGGTCCGGCAGCATATGCAGCTGATGCAGGGGGCCAAGAAGCTCACGCTGCCGAGTGAGATGGGTGAGCGTTTCAAGGTGATCGCGCTGGCCCGCAACGCGCCTGCAGAGTTGCTGGGATTTCGTACGAGGGACCTGCGTGAACGGTTGTAGATCCTTCCTGCTGATCGCCGCCGCGTTGCTCAGTGCCTGCCAATCCGGGTCGACACGTAACCAGCCGGTGCATGGTCGCGAGTTCGATATCGCCGACCTCGGCAAGGGCGATGTCGACATGGTGACGGAGATCAACGTGCGCCAGAGTCTCGACTACCTGCGTGAGCTCGCGCGCAAGCTTTACGTGCGTAATCCCAATCAGCTGCAGCGGGGACGATATGGCACACGCGAGTCGGCAATGAATGCACTGTTTGGTCCGCGCAGGCTGGATCGGCATCCCGATCTGCAGGGCACGCGATCCTCGGCGGCGATCACGCTGGCCTTCGATGAGGCCTATACCGGTGACAGGGTGGCGGCATTTGTCGAAGGTATGCGGACCATGCTGCTCGATGCCTACGGCGGCAAGCGCAGCTTCTACCTCTACGACTATCTCGATCCACAGAAGCTGCATTACCTGGCGCGCAACTTCGAGATCGCCTTTTGGAAACTCGGCCATGCGCGTGACCACGATGGCCAGTTGTTCCTGCACAGCAATGCGCTCGATGGTGATGGTGACCTCAGTTTCGAACGCCTCGCCGGCAAGTTGATCGGGCTGCAGGACCACATGGCACAGGTTGTGGCCGATGCAACCAGCCGGCAGATCAAGAACGTCATACAGGGCGTCGCGTCTGTGGTCTTTTTCCCGATCTGAGGTGTTGCACGTGCGCCTCATGCTGGCCGTTGTAATGCTCGTGCAGGGCGGCTGCAGCTCGTTGTCGTACTACGCGCAGGCGGTGCGCGGCCAGCTCGGCGTGATGGCCGCTTCACGGCCGCTGCAACAGGTGACGGAAGACCCGTCAACCACTGAGCCGGTGCGCGAGCGGCTGCGTCAACTGCCGCTGATGATCGAATTTGCGGTCGACGATCTGGGTCTGAACGAAACCGGTAGCTATCGGCTGTATGCCGATCTTGGCCGCGACGCAATGGTGTGGAGCGTGGTGGCGACGCCGTTCGATTCGCTGCAGCCGCGACAATGGTGTTATCCGATTGTCGGTTGCGCGAGTTACCGGGGTTATTTCGATCGCGATACGGCACACGCCCATGCCGCATCGCTGCGCAGCGAAGGCTGGGACGTCGTCGTCGATCCGGTGCCGGCCTATTCGACCCTGGGATGGTTGAGTGACCCGTTGCCCAGTACGGTGATCGACTGGCGCATGGCGGAGATCGCAGGCCTGGTGTTTCACGAGCTGGCGCACGAGACCCTGTATGTCACCGATGACAGCGCGTTCAACGAGGCCTATGCGACGGTCATCGAGGCCGAGGGGGTGCGGCGCTGGCTGTTGCGGAATGGCACGCCGCAGCAGCGCAGCGAACAGCAATTGCACGAGGCGCGAAAACAGGGCTTCCTCGGGTTGCTGATGCATACCCGTCAGCGTCTGGCCGATCTCTATGCGCTGCAGCCGGTGCCGCAGGACCTGTCACGGCGCAAACAGGAGGTATTTGCCGCCCTGCGCGAGAGGTATGCGCAGTTGAAGCTGAGCTGGGATGGATATGCCGGGTACGATCGCTGGTTCGAACGACCATTGAACAACGCCCGGCTGGCGAGCGTCGGCACCTACCATGAACTGGCGCCGGCACTGCGCCTGCTGCTGCAGTCCGCAGGCGACATGCCGGCTTTTCATGACACCTGTCGTGAATTGGCGATGCTTGAGCAAGGGCCACGCCGCCTTCACCTGCAGCGGTTGCTGCAAGAAGTGGCGACGCGCTGAGATTCACGTCATCGCAGCGGCGCGTGAGACCTCAGCGCTGGCTCTGGCGTCGCAGCTGATTGCGGCGCAGGTTCTTGTCGGTGTGGGTGAGAAAGCGCGTGCCTGCGTTTTCCAGCGAGGTGGCGGTTACCCCAAGTGCGGCCAGGCCGTCTTCCCTGCATGTGCTCGGGGTGCGCAGCGACAGGTAGTTGTCGGGGGTGAATGGTTTGCCGGGGGCGTATTGCAGGATCGAGGCCTGCAGGCGTGATGCCCAGTCCGGCAGGCGGATGATCCGCTTGCGACGGCCACTGTGTTGGGCAACGAAGCGCACCAGTTGTTCCAGGGTGTAGGTCTTTGGTCCGCAAAGTTCGTAGTGCTTGCCGAAAGTCCTGCGATCTTCCAGCGCATTGGCGAATGCGGTCGCCACGTCGCCCACGTACACCGGTGAAAGGCGGGCATCCGGACACGCCAGCGGCAGCGGTCCGGGTATCCGCAGCAGTACAGCGAAGCGGTTGAGGAAGCTGTCATCCGGGCCGAAGATCACCGACGGGCGAAAGCTCGTCACTGCAATCCCGGGCTTGCCCAGGGTGTGCGCCCGGTTTTCGCCTTCGCCCTTGCTGCGCAGATAGAGGCTGCTGCCGCTGGCCTGGTCGGCATTGAGCGCACTCATGTGCAGCAGCCGCACGATTTTTGCTGCGTGGCACGCGGCGACCACGTTCTCCACAAGCTCGACGTGGACACGGCGGAAACTCTTTTCCCTGCCGCCGCTGTTGAGAATGCCTACGAGATGGATCGCGGCATCGCAACCGTGCAGCGCTGCAGTCAGCTGCGTGTGGTCGAACGGGTTCGCCTCGACGACCTCGGCGGCCGGGCGCAGGTCATAGTGGCGGTGCGCATGCCGGGTGATGACGCGGCACTCGTATCCCCGATTGCGCAGATGCCCGACAAGATGCCGGCCGACGAAGCCTGAGCCGCCGATCAGGGCGATGCGTTGGATCTTCATTGTTGTGATGACTGCTCCGGGTGTGATCTGTGCGTGTGCGACCTGGGGGACTTGGGTCGTGCGTTCCGATTTTGCCTATTTGGTCTGTGTGCCTCAAGGGTGCTCAGCGTCGGCGACGCAACAGCAGGTAATTGCCGTCACTGTCGCGCAGAATCATCCGGCCGTCGCTGACCTGGTAGCGGTAGCGTGACTTGCTCCCGCCCGTTGTCGGAGTCCACCACAAATACTGCTGATCGTAACCGACACGGAAGTCCTGAAACTGTTCGCGCGACAGGTACAGTCGGGCGATGTTGCCTTTGATTACCGCAAAGCCGCCCTTGTCCAGCTCCCAAATGCCGTCGAGATGCCCGGTCGTTGTCTGCCCAAAGGCATTGAGAACACCCCGGCTCCCCGGGTAGCCGCCTGCGCCGGGCCACGCCGACATCCCGGGGAACTGGCCCATGCCGGGCACACCGCCCATGCCAGGCACGCCACCCATCCCAGGCACGCCGCCCATGCC
>Ga0209203_1000511_pt1 | contig 32978 bp, 26 predicted proteins | sample AD_UKC109_MetaG_FD_184423 | JGI IMG/M metagenome (GOLD analysis project Ga0209203, IMG submission 184423) | Active sludge microbial communities of municipal wastewater-treating anaerobic digesters from Hong Kong - AD_UKC109_MetaG (SPAdes)... | ecosystem: Engineered > Bioreactor > Anaerobic >... | reverse complement strand
GCGCAGGGCCTGGAGGAACTTCTCCTTGGACTCCAGCTCGGTCTTCCGTGCCTGGATCTCCTCGGGGGAGGACGACGTGGAGGCCTGCACCGATCCCTCGGCCAGCAGCTCCCGCTGCATCCGGGAGATCATCTCCTCGATGCCCTGCTGCTGAAGCTGCCGCACCTGCTCGCGGGTGAAGACCGCGCCGCGCAGGTAGGCCCTGTCCGTGTAGCCCCCGGCGCGCTCGATGAGCGACGAGAGGCGCTCGCCCCTGGTGATGGTAAAGGTGCCCGGGAAACGCACCTCGCCCGAGATCTGCACGGTCCGGTACAGGTCCCACTCGGGCACGGCCCGCACGAAGAGGTAGTCGTCCTCCTTCAGGGGAAGGTTGCCGGCCTCGTCTCCCCCCAGGGCCTTCTCCAGGTCGACATGGATCTTCTCGGTGCTCGGCCCGGCGGGCGTCACCGTGACCCGGGTCAGCTCCGCGTCGTTACGGTAGGCGTAGTAGCGGAGGCCCCCTGCCATGTCGATGAGGTCCTTGATGCGCATGCCCGGGTTGAGCCCATACTCGCCCGGGCGGTTCACCGCGCCGGTGAGCCGGACGAGCTTCCTGTCCTGGACCACCTGGAAGACCCTGAACAGGTCCCCGGAGCGGATCTCGAGGTCGCTGCCCAGGACCGTGGCCAGGTCGGCGTCGAGGATCACCTGGCTTCTGCCGCCTTCGATGCGCTCCATCTGCACCCTGCCCGTGAACGCCACCGCGCTCAGGCCGCCGGCCATGGCGAGGAGGTCGTCAAGGGTCTTCTCGCCCTTGATCTCGTAGATCGCCGGGGTGTTCACGCTGCCCGAGATGCCCACCAGGGGTCCCACCGGCGGTATGAACACGACGTCCTCGGGCATGAGCCGGATGTCGTTCGCCTTGTCGCCCTTCAGGAGCAGGTCGTAGAGGTCGAACTCGGCCACGGTGCCGCCGCCGCGCTGCAGGCGGATGGAGCGCATGGTGCCGGTCTTGGCGGGGCCGCCCGAGGCGAACAGGGCGCTCACCAGGGTGGAGAGCGACGAGACGGTGTACGATCCGGGCGTCTGGGCGTTGCCCACCACGTAGATGCGCATGGACTTCAGCGGCCCCATGCTCACGTTCATCTCGAAGCCGGTGTAGTACTTCGCTATCTCGGTACGCAGCGTCTCCCTGAGCTGCGCGAAGGTGAGCCCGGCGACCCCGATGACGCCGACCTTGGGCAGGTTGACCGTGCCGCTGCGGTCCACCACGCTGGTCCACTGCCCCTCGATGCTCCCCCACACGGTCACGCGGATCTCGTCGCCCGGGCCCACGACGTAGTCGGGCCCCACGGGCACCTCCTCCACGGGGGCGAAGGTCGAGGGCGGGCGGCTGAACAGGTCATAGCCGAACTGCTTGAGGTCCGTGCCGGCGGTATCGTTGATGAACCGCTCGAACTCCGAGGTCTTTTCCGCTGCCGGGGCGGCGGCGGTGACCGGGGCGGGCTGTCCGGCCTCCTTCTCCTGGATCACGGTCTGCCGGATGACCGACGGCTGCCGGGCCTGCTCCGGCATTCCCAGGACGGGTGAAGAGCCTGGTATGGGGGTAACCTGGACCTGCTGGGCCGAGGCCGTGTTTGAGCAGAACAGAAGAAAGATAACAAACACAGTAATATGGACCGGCCACAGAGGCTCTCTTAGATTCACATGCATAGGTACCCCCTCATAGCTATCTCGGGATTGAATGCTTCACACCCCTAACAGGAGCCATGGATCAGACAAGTGCAAGTCCTGGAATGTTCTTGAAATGTTCATCCTTGGTGAACAACATAAGTCCGTTCTGAAATGCAGAAGCTGCAATCCAGATATCATTGGTAGGGACAGGTCTTCCTATTCTCTTGAGATTATGAAGGATCTCAGCATAAAACTCGGAGGTATCCTCGCCCACGGGATAAACTACAACCCTCGGGCTGTCGAGAAATGCTCCAAGCTCTTCCCTGTTTCTCTGTTCCTTGCCACCACCCTTGAACCCGGCCAGAAGCTCTCCAATACTTACAACGGACATCCCGATCTCGTCGGCTCTCCTGAGTATCTCTACAACATCCTTATCCCCTCTGAGTGCATGGGAATATATGTTCGTATCGATCAGCAGACGCCTCATTTCCATAGCTCCGGGTCAATCTCTCTCTGGCTGTCAAGTATGCTCTGGATCTCATTGAATTCTGCGTTTGTCCATCTTCCAAAAAGGTGATCCAGGTCGCGATGTATCTTGGTATGCTTCTTTTCTTTTTTCATTCCGGTATACTGCCTGATCATTTCAACGACGAGCTGATTCACGCTCTTCTTCTCTTCCTCGGCAATCTGCTTAAGCCGTGAAGATACCTCTGTATCTATACCTCTAATGGTAATGGCCTTCATGATCACACCTCACTTCCCATGTGACATCAATTTATGCCATCTTTTTGCTACTATAATATGATTGCTCACTCTCAGTCAAGGTACCTGGTCCTCTTCCCAGAACAGGCTCATGCCGTACTTCACTTCTTCGTCCTCACCTCTTCCTTGATCCGCTGGATGTGGCCCCGTCCCAGACCCTTGACCTCGCAGCCGAGCTCGAAGAAGCGCCGGATCTTTTCATCGTCCAGGATGCCGAAGCAGTCCACGATGGCGGCCGGCTCCCCGATCATCTTCACCACCTTCTCCGGGTCGAGGTCCAGGTAGTCCTTGTGCCGCACCGCCAGCACCACGGCGTCCGCGCCACGAAGCGACTTCTTCAGGTCCTTGCCCACCCGCAGGTCTTTCAGCATGTCCTGGTTGCGGAAGAAGCGGGACCAGCTGGCCCCCACGGCGGGGTACGTGTCCTGGGCCTCGAACTCCCACCAGTGCTCCACGTAGGGGTCGTGCACCCGGATGTCGGCCCCCATCTCGGCGAGCTTGCGCACGATGAGCTCGGAGCCGCTGTAGCGCGTGTCGCCCACGTCCTCCCTGTAGGAGGCGCCGAGCACGGTCACCGTGGAGGCGGCCACGATCCTGCCCATGTTGCGCAGCGCGTCGCGCACGTGATGCACGGCCCGCAGGGCCCGCGTGTCGTTGATGTCGATGGCCGCCGGCGTGATGCGGAAGTTCTCGTCCTCGAAGCCCATGAGGTGGCGGTAGGCCCACACGCCCAGCCCTCCGTCCTTGGGCAGGCAGTAGCCGCCAATGCCCGGACCCGGGAAGATCATGTTGGAGTGGGTGGGCCGCACCTTGATGGCGCCAATGACTTTGATCAGGTCCACCCCGTTCTTCTCACAGAAGGTGCTCCACTCGTCGAGGAAGGCCAGGATGGTGGCCCGGTAGCTGTTCTCCACGATCTTGGCCGTTTCGCTCTCGATGGGCCGGTCCAGCACGGTGAGCGGGAACCGCTCCACGTTGAGCACCTCGGAGAGAAACCGCTCCACCCGGTCTCTGCTCTCTGCGTTGATGCCGCTGCACACGCGCCAGAAGTCTCGGATGGACTTCACGTAGTCCCTGCCCGGCATGACCCGCTCGTAGCTGTGGGCCAGGAGGGGCTCGGTGGAGATGCCGCGCCCGGTGAAGGCGCGCTTCATGATGGGGTAGGCGATGTACTCCGTGGTGCCCGGCGGCACGGTGGTCTCGATGAGGACCAGGCACTCGGGCCGGATCTTCTCCGCGATGACCTTCATGGACTCCTCCAGGGCCGCGATCTCGGCCCTGCCCGTGGTGCAGTTGCCCAGCTCGGCCTTGAGGAAGTCGCACTGCACGTCCACCACCACGACGTCGGCCAGCGTCAGCGCGTCGTACGTGTAGGTGGCGATGAGGTTCTTCCGCTCCAGCACGCAGCGGCGTATGAGGATGTCCACCTCGGGGTCCTCGGCCTTGACCGGGGACACGCCGGTGTTCAGCATGGGGGTCTTCCAGTAGCTCCGGGGGCTGGGCCGCTGCATGCCTATGACGAACTTCTTCGGCCTGCCGGTTTTTCTGTCCGTGCTGTCGGCCACCACGGCCGCCATGACCGCGCCCACGAAGCCGAGCCCCATGACCACCACGACCTCGTTGCCCTTCTTCCGCTGGGCGGCGGCGGTCTTCTTGAGCCGCTCGAACTCCCTGGCATAATCGCTCTTCTTGGGGAGCGGGTACTTCGTGCCGTCAGGGCTTACGGAATAGTCCATGGGATACAACCTCCTCGATATGAAAATGATAGACCCCTCTGCCCCTGGTGGAGAAAACAGGGGGGATGGTATGTCATGCCTTGAGCTTCAGCCCCTGGCCGTGCTGCTCGTAGGTCTTGCCGCAGTGGGAGCAGGCCAGGTCGCCGTCGAGCCGGTTGCCGCACTCGCACATCCAGCCGATCTGCTTGGCCGGGTTGCCCACCATGAGGGCATGGTCCGGCGCGCCCCGGGTCACGGTGGACCCTGCCCCGATGAAGGCATAGGCCCCGATGGTGTAGCCGCACACGATGGTGGCGTTGGCCCCGATGGTGGCCCCCTTCCTCACCAGGGTGGGCCGCACCTCGTCCATGCGGGGGATGTGGGCCCGCGGGTTGAACACGTTGGTGAACACCATGGACGGGCCGCAGAACACGTTGTCCTCCAGGTTCACGCCCTTGTAGATGGACACGTTGTTCTGGATCTTGCAGCCGTTGCCCACGCTCACGTCCGGCCCGATGACCACGTTCTGGCCGATGCTGCACCCCCTGCCGATGCGCGTGCCCTTCAGGATGTGGCTGAAGTGCCAGACCTTCGTGCCCTCGCCGATGAGCACGTCGTCGTCCACGTAGCTCGACTCGTGCACCGCGTAGTTCCGCGGCTTCGCATAGGCGTCCTTCAGGAAGATCCTCTTCCCTCCGGCGTTCAGCGAGTCCTGGCCGGCTTTCAGGATCTTGAGCACCTCGATCCCCTCCTCCGCGTCGGTGACGGGAGCGGACCTCGCTGCCATGCACTTCAGGAAGTGGGTGCACTCGGCCTTCAAGGGCTCGCTCTCGTCCACCACCACCTTCGTCTCCTCCTTCTTGTCCGGAACGGGAACGCCGTCGTGCCACTGGATGTTGTGGGGGTAGAGCAGGAGCTTCTGCCCCCAGGGCGCGGTGTCCCTGAACACGGCCATGTTCTTCTCGGCCACCACCACCAGCGTCTGCTCCTTGAAGGGGTGGAGCCACGACACGAACACGTGGGCCTTGAGCCCGCTTCCGAACTCCAGGTGGGTGGTGGTCACGTCCGCGATCTTCTTGTGCAGGTAGTTGCCGCCCGTGGCCATGACGTACTCCGGCTCCTCCTGGGCCAGGGTGAGGATCATGGAGATGTCGTGGGGCGCGAAGCTCCACATGATGTCCTCCTCCCGGCGGATCTTGCCGAAGCTGAGCCGGTTGGAGTAGATGTAGTGGATCCTGCCCAGCTCGCCTGCCCGGACGAGCTCCTTGAGCCTGATGAACGCGCTGTGGTACTGGAGCAGGTGGCCCACCATGAGGATGCGTCCGTGCTTCTCGGAGACGGCTTTGAGCTCCTCGGCCTCGTTCACGTCCAGGGCCAGGGGCTTCTCCACGAACACGTCCTTGCCGGAGAGCAGTGCCTCCCGCGCCAGGGAGAAGTGCGTGGCCGCGGGCGTTGCGATGACCACGCCCCGGATCGCCTCGTCGTCCAGGACCTCGCGGTAGTCGGTGGTGCACGTCACCTTCGGGTACTTCGTCCTGAACGCCTCCAGGGCCTGCTCCGAGCTGTCGCACACCGCGGCCAGCGCCCCGAGCTCGGCGTAGTTCCGCACCAGGTTCCTGCCCCAGTAGCCGGTGCCCACCACGGCCACCTTCATCGCATCTTCACTCTTCAATTGAAATCTCCTTGTCGGATCAATACCATTGCTGATCTACTTGTAAGCCTTTCGGATCACATCCGCAATCATTGCCTGGTCCTGCTCTGCAAGGTACGGGTGCATAGGCAGGGAGAAGATCTCGGAGGCGCTTTGCATGGACACCGGGAAGTCGTCCGCTGCGTACCCCAGGTACGCGTAGGCGCCCTGGACATGCAGGGGCTTGGGGTAGTAGACGGCCGTGGGGATCTTCGCCTCCTTCAAGGCGTCGAGCACGAGATCCCTCTTGGTGCACAGCACCGAGTACTGGGCCCAGGCGCTGAGGTTGCCAGGCCTGACCACCGGGCATGCCAGACCGCCGATCGAACCCAGCAGCGTTTCGTAGCGCAACGCCGCCTCCTGCCTCAGGGAGATCTCCTCGGGGAAGATCTCGAACTTGGCCAGGAGGACGGCCGCCTGCAGCGTGTCGCACCGGCCGTTTATGCCGATGCGGATATTGTCGTACTTGTCCGAGCCCTTGCCGTGCACCCTTATGGAATCGAGCCTGACGGCGAGCTCGTCGTCGTCGGTGAACACCATGCCCCCGTCGCCGTAGCACCCCAGCGGCTTGGCCGGGAAGAAGGACGTGGCCGCGACATGGGCCAGGGAGCATGCCTTCGCGCCGTCATACTCGGCACCGAAGGACTGGGCCGCGTCCTCGATGACGAACAGGCCGTGCTCCTTGGCAATCGTGTTGATTCTTCCGTAGTCGGCGCACTGGCCGAACAGGTCCACCGGGATGACGCCTTTTGCCGTGAGGGTCATGTATCCCCCGGGCAGGGGGTACAGCTCCGGGTCACTCTCTTTCAGGGCGGTGATGGCCTGCTCCAGGCATCCGGGGTCCATGTTGAAGGTGTCGGACTCGATGTCCACGAACACGGGCGTGGCGCCCAGCAGCGAGATGACCTCGGCCGTGGCCACGAAGGTGAACGGCGTGGTGAAGACCGCGTCGCCCGGCCCCACGCCGTAGGCCATGAGCGCCATGAGCAGGGCATCGGTGCCCGAGGCGCAGGACACGGCATGCCTCACCCCCGTATAGTCGCCGAGCCTCTTCTCGAGCTCCTTTATCTCCGGACCCAGGATGTACTGGCCGTGGGTCAGCACGGTGGAGATGTTCTCCATGAGCCGTGCATGAATACGCTTCTGCTGCGCCTTCAGGTCGATGAACTGCATGATCGTCAAACCTCCCTGGTGGAAATACAGCTCCGCAACGGGTGGTGAACCGCATGGCTTGCACACGTGAAGGACAGGACCACCACATTCCAGAATCCTGTATTCATTACCACAGACCCATATGGGAAATCAAAGACGGGATGGTGTCTTCCTTGGATGATAAGATGCCATGATCGTGGGTTTGCTATGGTTACCATCTCTTTCGAGATGTTTGTGGGTAATCTATGAGGGTGGGGTTCTGCAGGATTCCCGCTGAAGCGGGAATCCTGGCCTGTCCGAATCGAACAGCCGCCGGGTTCCTACAGAAGAATCTCCAGATCCTCCAGCGGATAGGCCATGCACGGGTGGATGTAGCCGAACTGCCGGTCCGACTTCCTCAGCCTCACCCCGTCGGGCTGGAAGACCGTGCCCGAGAGGAGCTTGGTGCGGCACAGGCTGCACTCGCCGGACCTGCACAGGGCAGGGATCACGATGCCGCTGCGTTCCAGGGAGTTCATCAGGGGCTCGGACGCCTTCGCCGGGATCGCCTTCCCTCCCCTGATCCTGACCGTGAACGTATCGGTGGGCTTCACGGCCTTCGGCCAGCCGGGCTGGGAGGCGACATCCTTGGGCGGGCCGTAGACCTCGGTGCGGACCTTCCTGCGGGCTACCCCGAGCTTTTCCAACTCGGAGCGGCAGAAGGCGTACATAACCTCGGGACCGCAGACATAGAAGGTCTTTGCGGACACGTCGCCGAGCAGGCCCTTCATGAGCTCCGCGGTGATGAAGCCCTTGAGCCCCTTGAACCGCTTCGGCGGGTTCGAGATGACATGGCTCACCGTGATGTTCGGGTGCCTGTCCGTGATCTCCTGGAGCTCGTCGGCGAAGATGATGTCACTGACCTCCTTGCTGCCGTACATGAGGTGGATACGGCGGTCGAGCCCCTTCTGGCTGACCTCGCGGATCATGCTCATGAACGGGGTCACGCCGCTGCCGCCGGCGAGGAACACGAGGTCGCTGCCGTGGAACAGGGGGTTATAGGTGAAGGTGCCGGCCGGCGAGGAGCTCTCGAGCGCATCGCCCACCCGGGTCTCCTCGAGAAACCGGTTCGACACGAACCCGTCCGCCACGCTCCGGATGGTGATGTCGTAGTACCCCGCCTGGGTGGGCGGCGAGGAGATGCTGTAGGGCCTGCTCGTCCTGACGCCTGCCGACTCGACGAAGACGTTGATGTACTGGCCTGCCATGAACGGCGGCAGGTACCCGTCGGCGCCCACGAGCCGGAAGGTCTTGGTGGTGCGCGTCTCCTCGATGATCTCCGATACCTTCAGAGATACGGTTTTCGGATGGATCAGCGCGATCATCCGCTCCACCTCTCCCCTGCGGTCGGTGTAGTCGGAACCGTATTTCCTCAGGGTCCGGATCTCTTCGACGATCTCGGTGTATCCCCGGATATCCTTCATGACGTCCTTGAGTGCCATGGCCCCCTCCTTAAACTTTCTTCAGTGACTTCAGGACTGCACGCGCCGTGGATCTGCCCGAGGTCAGGGTGGGCTGGAACCCGCCACCCCCTACCCATGCCCCTGCGAAGTAGAGCCCCCTGATGGCGGACCTGTTCGTCAGGAAGTACTGGGAATCCTTGGCATACTGGTCGAACCCGTAGATGGCCCCGCCCGGGTGGCCGAGGTAGCGCAGGTGGGTGAGCGGACTCGCCGCCTCCAGCTCCTCGATGTGGTCGCGGATCTTCGGGAAGACCCGCTCCGCCAGCCTGAGCATGCCCTCGGCATACCGGAACTTGGCATCCGCGTACTCCCGGGGAGACACGGCGTACCACGGGTCGCCGTACTGGAGGGCCACCAGGGCAGCCTGGCAGGTCCCGGGCGGCGAGAAGTCCGGGTCGGACACGTCGTAGCAGGTGAGCAGCGCCCACCCCTGCTGCTCCATGGTCCTCCACAGGGAAAAGGCCTTGTTCGAATCCACGGTGGTGGTGAGGAAGTTGGTCGTCTCGTGTATGCCGACATCGGCCGGTTCGCAGTCGAGGCCCATGTACAGGGTGAACGCCGAGGGGCCCACGGTGTGGCTCTTGAACGCCTCCAGCTCCTCCGGCGGGATCTCGCTGCGGTCGATGAGGTCGATGTAGGTATGGATGGTGCTGGCGTTGGACACCACGCGGCTTGTGTCCACCCTGTCGCCCTGCTCCGTGAGGACACCCCTGACCTCGCCGCCTTCCACCACGACCTTCTTCGCCGCGCAGTTGAAGCGCACCTCGCCGCCGGAGGCTAAAAATGCGTCCAGCAGGGCGTTGGAGAGGGCCTGGGAGCCGCCCTTGAGGTGGTAGGGCTTGAACTCGATGTACGCCCAGAGCATGATGGCGAGGTCGCCGAAGGGGAGCATGCTCGGAGGGACGCCCACATAGCCCCAGTACACGCTGAGGATGGCCTTCAGCAGGGGGCTCTCGAGGTACTCGTCCATGACCTCCTGCGAGCTCCTGAAGGCATAGGCGAAGTAGGTGGGGTACTTCTCCTTCGAGATGTCCGGGTCGTGGAAGAACAGGCCCTGGACCATCTCCATGCAGAAGGTGTAGACCAGGTCCATGAACCGGGCGATGGCATCGCGTTCCTTGGGGAAGAGCCTGGAGAGCTCGTCGATGACCCCTTCGCGGTTCGTGGGCAGGGTGATGTCGAAGGTGCCCGGGAACACGACCCGGTAGAGGTTCTCCATCTCCACGAACTCGAGCCTGTCCAGGACACCCATCTCGCCGAGGATGGCCCTCAAGGGGCCAGGGCGCTCGGGTGAGCCCATGCCGGACAGCTGATGGAGCGCGACTTCGAACTCGAACCTGCCCCTCACGAAGCTCGTGGCGCACCCGCCCGGTATGTTGTGCCGCTCCAGGAGGAGCACCTTTTTCCCTGCCTGGGCAAGCGTGAGCGCCGCCGTCAGTCCGCCGTTCCCTGCACCGATGACCACTGCATCATAGACGGGCATAGACACCCCCTTGGGAAGTATGAATATTAAAGTTTGACTTTAACCTTTAATACCCTTGCGACCTCTGCCTGTCAAGGGGGGATGCGCGGGATATGATACAGGCCCGTGAACCATCGTGGAGGGCACAGGCATGGATGGTTCACGGGCCGCTACTGGGAGAAAAATCCGAGGAGGCCTGCTATGTCCGTTTCTTCGATTCCTTCTTATAGTCGGGATTCACCGCACAGTGCATCCGGTCTTCGCCCACCGTCCAGAAGCAGCACCGGTTGCACCGTATGCACTTCCGGATCTCTTCTTCAAGGCCTTTGGCAGATTTTCTCACAAAGTCCTGGTCCGCCACCTGGCTCCTGCCGATGGCCACCAGGTCCGCCTTCTTCTGCGAGAGGATGGACTCCGCCGTGGCCAGACTCCCGATGGCGCCTACCGTGATCATGGGCAGGGAGGTATGGTTCCTCATCAGGGCGATGACGTCGACATTGGGCGCCTCGCCGAGCTTCTTACCCGGCATGCACCGGTCGAGCGTCTCCGTCTGGGTGCCCACGGACACGTTGATCAGGTCGATGCCCGCCTTTTCCAGGATCGGGGTAATGGTGGCGTAATCCTCGGGCTCGAGTCCTCCCTCGAGAAAGTCCGTGATACTGACCCTCACGCTGAGGATCGTAGCGTCCCCCACCTTCTTCCTGGTCTGCTCGATGATCTCGCGCAGCAGCCGCGTCCTGTTCTCGAGGCTGCCTCCGTAGGCGTCCTTCCTGCGGTTCGTCCGGTTGGACAGGAAGTTGTGGAGGAGGTAACCGTGGGCGGCATGGAACTCGATCACCTGCGCCCCTGCAACGACACCCCTGAAGGCCGCCTCGACGAACTCGCCGCGCACCCTGTCGATATCCTCATCGTTCATCTCCCTCAGCCTGTAGAAGGGGCTCTTCTGCGCGATCACCGGGTCGGGGACATTGCTCGGCGCGATGAGCGCGTCGACACCCGGTGCGGGCCCTGCCGCCTGCCTGCCCATGTGGGCGAGCTGGAGCGCTATGCAGCACCCGTAGTCCTTCATTTCCTTGATCAGCGACCTCAGGCCTGGTATGAACTCGTCCCTGTCGATGCGGATCACGCCTTCATATCCGGGAGGGATGTCCCCGGAGATGCCCGCGGCACCCACATAGATGAGCCCGGCCCCACCCCTGGCGAGCCTGGTGTAGAAAGAGGTGAGCTCATCGGAGACGGTCCCCTTGCCGGGGGTTGCGTAGTTCACCACCCAGGGGGGGAAGACGATCCTGTTCGGTATCGATACGCCCTTGATGGTCAGCGGGGAAAAGGCCAAGGGATACCGTTCCTTTGCATTCCTGAGCGTGTACGTGTTCTTGTCCATTGCCGTCCTGCTCCTCGTTGAAATAGGATTTATCTTCTCACAATGGTCTCGATCCACCCTCCGGTGACCTTTTCCGGACGGCGTTCCATCACTCGCCTGACAGAAACTCCAGGATCACCCGGTTGAACTCGTCGGGTTTTTCGAAGTTGGGCATATGGCCGCACTCCTCGAAGAGGTGTATCCTCGAGTTCGCGATCCTGTCCCGGGCGAAGTAGGCATGGTCCGGGGGAAAACTCGCATCCTGCCTGCCCCAGAGGATCAGGGTCGGCGCCGTTATCTCATTGATCCTGGACCTGATCTGGTTCAGCAACTCTATCCTGGGTCCCGACAGGTTGCAGATGGCACGCAGGGCCCTCATGAACGAGGCATGGAAGCCAGGCCGGGCGTAGATTTCGGCATAGAAGTCCAGCCATGCTTCATCCAGCAGTGCGGGATCATAGACCAGGGGGGTGAGGAAGGCCCGGACCATCTTCTTGCTCGGCCTGGTCAGGAGCTCACCGAGGTACGGCAGGGATGCGATCCTCATGGACAGCGGCAGGTCGGTACCCAGACCGCCGCTGTCCACCAGGATGAGGTTCTCCACGGACCGGGGATAATCGATGGCGAACTTCATGGAGATCGCCCCGCCCAGGGACAGGCCCGCCAGGGTGGCCTTCTCGATCTTCAGCGTATCAAGGAATCCCTTGAGGAATTGTGTCATGGTGGGCAGGTAGTCCGGGAACCCGTTCAAATCGGAATAACCGAAACCAGGGATATCGAAGGCCCAGACCCTGTGCCTTTTCGAAAGCTCTCCGATATTCTTCTCCCAGATCTCCAGCGATGTACCGAACCCGTGGATGAAGACGAGATCCTTTCCCTGCTCCCCCGCGCACACATAACGGGTTTTCAATGCACCCACGGTGATGTACTGATCCCGGTACGACATCTTTTTTCCCTTCTCCTGCGTCATGGCTCCTCCGAGGACGGCGCTCCCGATTCATTAAGTATACTTCTGGTATATATAAATAAACCTGACCTGTCAACCGCTTCTCTTCAGCATGCAATATTTTAATGCAATTACCTGATATTCATCACCTTTGACTTCGTCAAGCCTTTCAGGTGATATCGTTTAATGTATACCATCGGTATTTTTTTCAGTTCTTTAAGGCGGACGAAGCCCTGAAGATACATGCCTGAGACCATGAATTCACTATCCATAATCCCCCAGAACTATCAGCAACATAACAGATTTCAAGGGGGATCTTCCCCTTGACAACGCGAAGATTACTGTATACTACGGGTATACATTAATTGTCATTCACACCACGCTCTGCACCCCACGAGAACGCGGAAAAAGAACAAGGCGGAAGACTATGGAGATAAGCAACAAAAAGATCCTCAAGCAGGAAATGAAGCGCATAACCATCATCCAGGCGGCAAAGGAGCTCTTCCTGGAACAGCGTTACAGCTCCATCACCATGGATGTCATCGCCAGACGAGCAGGAATAACCAAGAGAACGCTGTATGCCTACTTCCCCTCGAAGCTGGCACTCTTCATCCATCTCTTCGACGAGTACCTCCAGCATCTCCTCCAGCAGGTGACCAAAAGCGCAAAGCAGGACCTCCCCGCAAAGGAGCTGATCGTCTCCCTGTTCACTGCGCTCTTCGAGTTCACCCGGGACAACGAGAAATTCATGCGCCTCTACTGGACCCTCGACTCGAACGAATTCGACGGCCTGATCCCGGAGGAGCTGATGTCCAGGATCAGGATATGGACCAAGGCCATCTTCGAAGAATCGAGAATGGTCATGGAGAAGGCGAAGTCCGAGGGCGTGCTCTCACCGGGCCTGAGCACCGAACTGGTCATCCACCTCATGTCCGCCATGAACAAGGGGATCTTCATCCATACCAGCAAGGAGAACAAGTTCGAGATCGCCAATGTCGACCCCGGCAAGCTGTTCCAGGTGGCCAGTGATACGCTGACCCGGGGACTCTTCCTGTACGCCAGCTGACGCCGGGGCGGGGTACGCTCCATACCGGAAACATCCTGTGGGAAAGAAGACCCTCCATGTTCGGGTTTCTACTAATACCCCTGGAAGAAAATCCGTGGTTCCACGAATTTACTCTCTTCTTGCTTCCCGGTATCCTCATGCATACCACATGCAAGGAGGAACGATACGATGAACAGTTTCGACAAGCAGGCCCTTGACAACCTGTGGAACTACTCCCTGTTCGAAGCGCTGGCGAAGAGACGCGCATTCCGTCTCCCCCGCGGATGCAAGATCACCAAGGCACCGTTCAACTATATCTCCGACAAGGAACCCATCCCCTTGAGCGAGCTCGAGACCGCCATCCTCTGCTGGGCAGGACACGGCGTCACAGGCGCCATCACGGCCGACCTCGATCACACCACGCACTTCATGAACTCATTCATCGGCAGGACGCACCCGAACCCCTGCAACGACCAGCACCAGGAGCTCATGTACATCGACGATACGGGGGCATACCTGTACCGGCCCAAGGCCCCGTCTTCGAACGTCGAATTCCAGACACCCGCTGACCGCGAAAAGGTCATCACCTCGTTCCAGGACGCCAAGGTCAAGATGATCGACGGCAGGCCCACCATCCCCGAGGTCGCCCTCATGAAGAGCAACTACTTCAACACCAACAAGCCCGGGACCACCGCCTTCATGCCCATCGTGGACGTCTCGTACGAGTACATGAACGTCGTGCTCGGCTCGTGCGCGTTCGAACGCTGGCAGATCGTGGACGACAGGACCGGCCAGATGTGCGGCCTGAAGAAGTGGGTGGACAACGGGTACCTGAACGGCCCCACCGTCCCCCTGAGCTGGCTCGAGATGGCCGCTTTCAATGCCTGCATGTCCACCGCACACTACATGGTGATGAACATCTCGCTGGCGGCCACGGCCATGGGGCTCGGCGGATGGCACTACGGCGGGTACGTGACCCTCATCCTGCTGGGCGGCACGCCGCTGACCAACGGCCTGGGATTCAGGTTCATCACCGGCAAGGACAAGATGCCCACCCCCATCGGCAAGGACGGGTTCATTGAATCGCTCTGCCCCCCGTACGTGAAGAACATGGACGAGGCCGTGGACAAGTTCTACGACATGAAGTTCGGTGCCGAAGGCCACTTCGGCAAGGACTACCGGGGCGTCTCCCCCTGGAAGGACAAGGACATGCCGAAGAAGATCGAGATCCCGGACGCCCAGAGCAAGGAGATGGCCAAGGCGTTCATGAACTACGTGTACGACACCTATGGAAGGTGCCCTGCTTTCGTGGACCCCATCTTCCTCCCCGTGGCCTACGCGGCCCATCATCCGGAGCTGGACTTCTACGAGAAGTACTACCCCGAAGAGGTCATCACCGACACGGTGAGGAACCACCTGAAGGTCTGGCACAACGAGAAGTAGCCGCCTGCACAGGGGGTGGAGACGACATGCCTCCGTCTCCGCCCCCGAATCCTAGGAGGAACGGATATGCCGCTCATGAAATCACCCGCAGGAGACATGGAAATCACCATCAGCTCGGTATCCGCAGACGATACGCGGCTGATCACCACAGGGAAGCTGGGGGCCTGGGACTCCACCATCTACTTCACGGCGGACGACGTGATGGACATGGCGAAGCTCATGCTCAACAGGCAGGTCATCGGCTTCCTGCTGAAACTGCCTGTCTGGATCGTGAAGAAGATGCTTTCGGGGCCGTCTGCTAAATGAGCATGCGTCTTCAACCTGCACGGTGAAGCCACGGTGCGCGGGAAACGAACGGGAAGAGGACAAACGCGGCGTTTTCACCACGATCGCGAAGCCCCCTTGACTTTCTCCCGCAGCGTGATAACCATGGGTCTTCACCCGATTCAGGCACGCACATGACCGCAGGAAGGCACCCATCAAAGACAGGACGGACCCCAAGGAAGGACCGTTCCGGACCCGACGCCCACGGCGAGCCGGAGATGCAGGTGCAGAACCGGCTCACGCCGTCCATCCTCTCCTGCCTGCTCCAGGAGCTCCCCGTCGCCGTGGTCCTGTGCAGGGATGACGGGGCGATATACGACTGCAACGACCTGGCCTGCCGCATGTTCGGCTATACACGGGCCGAGATGCAGTCCCTGCAGCACCTGGATCTGCTCCCGAGCATCTTTCTGGGCATAGCGCCGTCATACTTCGCCCACGAGACCACGGGCGGAGAGTTCATATGGGTGAGCAGGCGGCGCAAGGACGGCACCGTCTTCCAGTGCGAGCAGAGCAGCAAGGTCATCACCGCGGACGACACGGTCTTTCACCTCACCTGCTACCGGTCTTCCGAGCCCATGGGGGCATCTGCAGAGAAGCCCTTCAAGGGCCCCCCCCTGGACAAGGCCCTCACGCTCGACAATCCCTTCTGCGTCCAGACATGGCAGGAGATCAACGGTGAGCTGCGCCTCATCGGTTTCAACCCGACCCTCGAAGGATATACCGACGGCAAGATCCGGGAGTACACCGGCAGGACCGTCCACGAGCTCTACGAGGCCAGGGGACGGACCGACGCCGTGGAGCTCATCTACGAGACCTATCGGAGCAGGGGCATGACCAGGATGGAGACGACCTGCGATTTCCTCAACCCGGGCACGGTCAAGCAGCTCGACACCATCTCCTTCTTCGTGCCGCCGAACATGCTCGTGCAGTACCTCGAGGATATCTCCGAGCAGCGGCAGGCCCTCACCGCGCTCAAGGAGAGCGAAGAGCGCTTCAGGGCGCTCTACCTCGGCAGCCCCGTCCCCGTGGTGACCTGGCGGTATACGAACAACGACTTCGTCCTCATCGAATACAACTATGCCCTGGACGCCTTCACCGGCGGGAAGGCGTACGAGCTGCTGGGCGCGAGCTCGAGCCTGGTCTTCAAAACGAACCCGGATATCCGGCAGGACATGCTCCGCTGTTACGAGGAGAAGGGCATCGTCCAGCGTCAGACCGCCTTCAGGACCATGCTGTCTGACGATGAGAAGCACCTCTCCATCACCCACGCCTACGTCCCCAACGACCTGGTGATGACGCACATCCACGACATCACCGACCGGAAGAAGGCCGAGGACGAGCTCGTGAGATACCAGCAGGAGCTCAGCAACCTCTACGAGAAGCACCTCGATATCCTGGAGCGGGAGCGCCAGCGCATCGCCCAGGAGCTCCACGACGGCATCGGCCAGTACCTGTCCACCATCAAGGTGAGCACCGAGAACATCCTGGTCAACAGTGCGAGGCACCAGGGGAGGCTCAATATCGAGGAGCAGCTCCGTGCCAACGTGGCCCTGCTCAAGGAGGCGATCATGGACGTGTCCAGGGTGTCCATGGACCTGAGGCCCTCCATCCTCGACGACCTGGGCATCATGGCCACCATCAACTGGTTCCTGCGCGAGTTCGGCAGGGTGTACCGGAGCATCCGCGTGGAGAAACGGATAGACTGCGATGACGCGGACATCCCCCAGCATCTCAAGATCGTGATCTTCCGGGTCCTCCAGGAGTCGATGAACAACATCGCGAGGCACAGCGGTGCCGACAGGGTGCTCATCACCATCCATCGCTCGGAAGACACCCTGAGCTACTCCATCAGCGACAACGGCAAAGGGTTCGATCTGGGTTCCATGCAGAAGAACCGCTCCGGCCTGGGCATCGCGGGGATGCGGGAGCGGGTGGCCTTCTCCCGGGGCAGGTTCGCCGTCGAGTCGGCCCCGCAGAAGGGAACCGTCATCAGGGTGACCTGGCCGCTGGACTTCAGCGACTGACCAGGCCGTGCTCGATGGCGTACGCAATCACCGCCGAGGTGCTGGCCAGGTCGAGCTTCCTCTTGATATTCTCCCGGTGCTTCTCCACGGTCTTGATGCTCACGCACAGCATGTCGCCGATCTCGCGGTTCTTGTAACCCTCGGCCACGAGCTTGAGCACCTCCCGTTCCCGGGGGGTGAGGCTGTCCTTGCCCGAGACGGGCTCCCGGTCCTTGCCGCCCTTGAGGTATCCCATGACCACGGTATCCGATATGTCCGGGCTGATGTACGTCTTGCCCGAGAGCACGCAGCGGATCGCCGTGGCGAGCTCGCTGAAGTCGGAGGCCTTCAGGACATACCCGTCGGCGCCTGCCTTGAGGCTCTCGAAGACGTACTCCTCGGCGGTATGGACGGTGAGAACGATGATCTTCACCTCGGGGTGCATGGTCTTGATGTCCTTTATGGCATGCATCCCGGTCAGCCGGGGCATGGTGAGGTCGATGATGAGGATGTCGGGAAGAGCCTGCTGCACGCACCGTATGGCCTCGAGCCCGTCGGATGCCTCGGCCACCACCTCGAAATCCTCATCCTTTTCCAGGAGTGACCGCAGGCCCTGCCTGAGCACGATATGGTCTTCAGCCAGTGCCACCCTGTACCGTGGAGTCATGGTCGTATCTCCTGTCCGGGCCTCTCTCGCGAGACCGTAAGGGGTTCACGCCCTGTCCGAGGCCGTGCCTCCGGCAGGCACTCGTAGAGGGCTGAAACGTCATCATCATAGTTGCGAGGGGCCTTAAAAGCAAGGCCGCAGAGGATGTCTTCCCTCTGCGGCCCTGCGAGGGTAATGAGGGTATTACTTACATACAGCCTTTGTAGATCTCGATGCACTGCTCCAGGGTCGGAACGATCGGGTTGAACATGGTCGGGAACTCGGAGAGCGTCACGACCGCGAGGTCCGGAATCGCATCCGCGGGAACGCCCAGTTCGGTCAGCGTGAGCGGGTGTCCGATGTCCTTCATGAGGTTCACCACGCAGTCAACGGATGCCGCGGCGGCTTCCTTCTTGGTCATCTGCCGCGTGTTCACGCCGAAGGCCTCCGCGATCTCGGCCAGCAGACCCTCGCTGACCTCGAGGCAGAACCTCATGACGTGGGGGAGGAAGATGCCGCACAGGGCGCCGTGATGTGAATGGAACTTGGCGCCCACCGCATGGGCCATGGCATGCCCGAGGCACGTCGCGCTCATGTTGATGGCTATGCCCGCGTTGGCCGAAGCCAGGAGCATGTCCATTCTCGCGTCCACGTCGGTTCCGTTGGAAACCGCGGTGCGGAAGCTTCTGGCGACGAGCCTGATGGCCTCCATGGCGAACTGCTTGCTCATCATGTTGCGCCTGGTGCAGATGATGGTCTCGATGGCGTGGCTGAGCGCGTCCATTCCGGTTGCCGCGGTGATCTTAGCCGGCAGGCCGATGGTGAGGAGCGGGTCGAGGATGGCCACATCGGGGGATACGGGGTATTCCGCAAGGTTGATCTTACGGTCGATGGCGCGGTTCATGATGACCGCCATGTTCGTCATCTCGGAGCCGGTGCCCGCGGTGGTGGGGATGGCGATGTGCGGGGTGATGGGGTCGTTCAGGGCGAACATGGTGATGTTGTCGATGGCCTTGCCTCCCCGGGACAGGGTGACGGCGGTGACCTTGGCGGTGTCGATGGAGCTTCCGCCACCGACGCTCACGAGGCACTCGGCGCCGACGCTCTTGCAGAACTCTACCGCCTCGTCGATGGTCTCATAGCCCGAGTTCTCCACGACCTTGTCGAAGATGCCCACGCAGTAGTCGCCCATGGCCTTGGCCACCTTGTCCGCGATGCCCGCGGCCTTGATGCCCTTGTCCGTGATGATGACGCCCTTCTTCACGTTCATCAGGTTCATCTCGTACTTGATGCTCGAGATGTAGCCCGGGCCGGCACTGAGCTTGGTCGGGTTGTTGAAGTGGAACGACTTGGGAGGCTCGGGGTACTTCATGACCACGCCGAACAGCAGGGAGCGCTCCTTCTCGGCCTCGGGGTTGATCTCGACGCGCTTGATCTGTGTGTACTCCTCCAGGCCTGCGGCACCCCACTCGCGGCCGAATCCGCTCTTCTTGTAGCCGCCGAACGGGTTGGTGTCGCCGTAGTTGTGCCAGTCGTTGATCCAGATGGTGCCTGCCTTGATCTTGGTAGCGAGTTTCTCGGCCAGGCCCATGTCTCTCGAGAAGACGCCGCCGGCAAGCCCGAACGGGGTGTCGTTGGCGATCTTGATGGCCTCGTCGTAGTTGTCGTAGGGGATGACGCAGAGAACGGGTCCGAAGATCTCCTCCTGGGCGACCCTCATGGCGTTGTCCACGTCTGCGAAGATGGTGGGCTCGCAGTAGAAGCCGCCCTCGAGGTTCTTGACCTTCGGCGTGCCGCCGCCGCACATGAGCTTGGCGCCTTCCTTCTTGCCGATCTCGATGTAGCCCATGATCGTGTCGAGCTGCTTCTGGCTCACGATGGGGCCGAACTGCACGGCGGGGTCCATCTGGTAGCCGACCCGCAGGGACTTGGTGCGGGCGACGATCTTGTCGAGGAAGGGCTTGTAGATCTTCTTGTGCACGAGAAGGCGGGTACCGGACTCGCACACCTGCCCGGAATGCACGAACGTGCCGCACATGGCGCCGTCGACCGCGAAATCGAGGTCCGCGTCCTCGCAGATGATGTTGGGCGATTTGCCTCCGAGCTCGAGGTGCACCTTCGTGATGTTCTGGGCGGCCATGGTCATGATGTCGATACCCACCTCGGTGGAGCCGGTGAAGGCGATCTTGTCGACCTTCGGGTTGAGGCACAGAGCCCTGCCCAGGGTCGATCCCGGACCGGTGACGATGTTCATGACGCCCTTCGGGATCCTGGACTTCTTGAGGGCCTCCTCGAAGACCAGCATGGAAACGCTCGTGTCGGAGGCGGGCTTCACCACGACGGTGTTGCCCATGGCCATAGCGTTGATGCACTTGTACATGGCGGACAGGAAGGGGAAGTTCCAGGGCACGATGCCCACGCAGACTCCCAGCGGCTCCCTGAGCTGGTAGTTCATGCTTGCAACGAACCCACTGCGGGACTTGGGCAGGTCCTCTTTCCATTTGAACTCGTGGGCGGCGTACCGGGAAAGATTTCTCAGCCCGCCGATGACCGTGATCACGTCGAAGGAGGTCCTCGTGATCAGGCCGCCCGAATCCAGGGCTTCCCAGTTGGCAAGCATCGGGAGATATTCATAGAGGAGGTCGGAGAGCTCGATGAGGATACGTGACCGCTCCTTAGGATCCATGTCGCTCCATACGCCCGAGTCGAAGGCATCGCGGGCCGCATCCACCGCCGCATCCGCGTCTTCTTTTCCCCCATAGGCGAAGGTGGCAATGGGTTTGCCGGTTCCCGGGTCGATGGCCTCGGCCTTGCCCCCCTTTTTCGCCTCGACTTGCTCGCCGTTGATGAACATCTTGAAATGTTCCATTGATTCCTCCTTTAGTATGTATCCGTTCGTTTTTTATAGTTAGTATTGTGAACTGTCCACCAATGGCGGCAGTGTTTCCCGACAGGCAACTCCAAGCGGCGCCTCAGGCGCCCTTCTCCCTGACGGGTCTTACTTCCACTGGGAGAAATACTCGTCCGCGTGCTTCTTGTCGGGGGTCCTGTACATGCTCTTCCTGCTGATCCAGGGAACGCCCGCCTTCTTGAGCCCGCCGAAGAGCTCGGCGTACTTGATGGCCGCTATGCAGGGGTCGATGAGGGGTATACCGTCGACCTCCTGGATGCCGATGGCCGTGATCGTGGGGATCCACGCCCAGCACCCGAGGATGACGACTTCCGCGCCGTCGTCCGCGAGACCCCTCACGGTGTCCTTGAAGCTGTTGATGATTTCCATCGGATCCACGGCGGCCCAGTTCATCCTCTTGATGCAGCGGATCGGGCGGTTGTCGATCATCCTGTCCCTGAGGCCGTAGGTGAGGGAATTTCTCAGCATGATGTGCTGGCATTCATAGTTAGGGGTCACGATCCCGAACTTCTCGCCCATGGAGCAGGCGAGATGCATGGACGCTTCCGCGCTGCCGATGACCGGTATGTTCACGATGCCGCGCGCGGCCAGCAGGGCCGGGTCGTAGAAGCATCCCATCACCAGCGCGTCCGCGCCCTTGTTCTGCTCCTCGTAGAGCCCCATCATCATGGTCGTCTCGCAGAAGAGGTGAAAGGCGTAATGGTCCCCGTCGTCCACATGGGTCAGCCCTTTCCCCAGGTTCTTGTACACGACCTCGGTATCCGGGTTCTTCACCTTGCCCGCTACGTCGAGGATGACCTTGTCCGCCCCGAAACTTTCGATGAGACCGTCTGTAAATGCCCCTAAAATGGTTATCTTCATTGATGCATCCCCCTGCTTTTTTATAGTGATGTCCTACTCGTATACCTCTGTCTCCAGTACCTTCATATCGTGTCCCGGTATGATCGATGCACCGAGCTTCGAGACCTTCACCTGTGTTTCATAGTACTCTCTCAGGTTCACGAAGAGGCCGTTCGGCCAAGGCGGGTTATGGTTCATGGATTCGTAGAGGGGGACACAGTCCCCGGTCAGCAGGTACCGCTTCCCTGGGGTCTCGACCAGGACACACTGGAGCCCTTCCGTATGCCCCGGCGTCAGGAGCACCGATACACCAGGTACGATCTCCCTGTCCCCGTCCACCGTCGTGTAGCGTACCTCTTCCAGATATTTCCGGATATATGCAACGGAAAGGAGCGGCACGGGGTTCAGCGCCGACTCGAGCTCCCTCTTCTGCACGATGATCTCTGCATTGGGAAACAGGTCGTTGCCCGCGCAATGATCCCAGTGGAGGTGGTTGTTTATCACGATGTCTATCTCGTCCGGGTCGACCCCGACCTTCTTTCTGAGCGCGCTCACGACATCCTGGTCCTTTTCCCGCACATAGGGCGCCCTGTGGGGCCCATGGACGGGGTCCTGAGGATCGCACCCGCCGGTGTCCACCAGAATCTTCTTTCCGGCGCCTTCCAGATAGAAGGCAAGGATCGGGAAGTCCATCCTGACGCCGTATCCGATCTTGAACATCATGCTGTCCTTGTACCTGGTGATGGTGCCCAGGTGCAGGGGATGTATCCTGATCGAAGACATCGCTTCCTCCTTTGTGCGGGAGCCGGTTTCCGCTCCCCTTATTTCTTTCCGATGGTTTTCAGTATCCCGTCTATGCCCCCGGCATCGATGATCTCCCGCATCTTTTCCGGAAGCGGTGTGGCATGGAACCGCTCACCGCTGGGTATTATCGAGATCAGGCCGTCATCCAGGGACACGCTTAATTCATCGAACCTCCTGATCCTTCCTCCTAGCCCCTTCACCGACAGGGTCGGCAGCCCTATGGCAATGGCGTTGCGGAAGAAGATCCTCGCGAAGTCCTCGGCCAGGATGCATCCGATGCCGAGGTGCTTGAGGACCGCTGGCGCCATCTCGCGGCTGGAACCGCATCCGAAGTTCTTCCCCCCGACGATAACGTCGCCGGGTTTCACCTCGGCCATGAAGGAGGGCTCGATCGCCTCGAATACATGCCTGGCCTGCTCCTCGAGGGAGGCCATCAGATACTGGCCAGGCACGATCAGGTCGGTGTCGATGTTGTCGCCGAGAACCCACGCCCTTCCCTGAATCTGCATGCTACACCTCCTCCCTCGGATCGGTGATCCGACCATGAATGGCGGACATGGCCACGGTCGCCGGCGAGGCCAGATAGACCCTGGCGTCCGAGCTGCCCATTCTTCCCTTGAAGTTCCTGTTGGTGGAGGAAATGCACGTCTCCCCCGATGCGAGCAGCCCTCCCTGGCTCCCGAAGCACGGCCCGCACGACGGGGGGCAGATGATGGCCCCTGCCTCTGAGAGTATCTGGATGATCCCTTCATCCATGGCCCTTCTGAAGGTATTCCGGGAGGCCGGATAGACGTACATCCTCACCGAAGGGCTCACCTGCCTGCCTTTGAGGATTTCAGAGGCGGCCCTGAGGTCTTCGATCCTTCCGTTGGTGCACGAACCCAGGAGGGCCTGATCGATACGCTCGCCTGCTATCTCTCGCACCGGCTTCACATTGTCCACCGTGTGCGGCAGCGCCGCCATGGGCTCCAGGTCCGATGCATCGATCTCGTACTCATTGAGGAACCCTGCATCTCCGTCCGATGCGAAGGCTTCCGGGCACTCGGTCCCGATGGAACGCAGGAAGCCCCGTGTCACGTCGTCCACCGGGAACAGGCCGAACTTGGCGCCGAATTCCACGGACATGTTGCTCAGAACCAGACGAGAATCCATGGAAAGGTCTTTCAGCAGTTCACCGGTATATTCGATGGCCCGGTACTGGCCGAACTCCGCCCCGAACCTCCCAGCAAGAGCCAGGCTCACATCCTTGGACGTGACCCGGTCCGGCAGCGATCCCTTGAGGTTGACCCTCACCGAATGCGGCACCTGGAACCACAGCTCGCCGGTGGCCAGAACATAGGCCATTTCGGATGTGCCTATTCCCGCCGCTGCCGCGGCAAGGCCGCCGTAGGTGCAGGTGTGCGAATCCGTACCGACCACCAGGTCTCCGGGCTTCACCAGCCCTTTCTCCACCATGACCTGGTGACATATCCCTTCCCGTTCGCCGTAGTAATGCGTGATACCGCACTGTTTGACCATCTTGCGAATCTTGGCGTGTCCCTCCGCCATGTTGACGTTCGGAGAAGGGACGTAATGGTCCATGATGACCACGACCTTCTCGGGGTCCCATACCTTGGTGATCCCCGAGGTGATCAGTTTCGCGCAGGAAAGGAGAAACCCTTCATGGCACATGGCCCTGTCAACGGGCAGCACCACGTACTCTCCGGCTTTCACCGTCTTTCCCGCCTTTGCGGAAAACAGCTTTTCCGTCATTGTCTGTCCCATGAAAACCCCTCTCTGTATGTTTCCCGGCCCGGGTTGCGGTCCTGAGAACCCTCAGTTACCGGATCCTCCGGGCCATGGTGTATGTCCCAACGATTCTCACACGTCCGTGTGAAGGGGCATGGTTGTGAACAGCGTACTGTCACTTTTTAGAAAACCTCTTTCTTTACGAATGAATACCCTTCCATCAGCCGCCTTGCCGTACGGTATACGATGATCTTCTTCACCTCTATTCCGGCGGGTGTCTCCCGTATTTCCACACCCTCCAGCTCGGCGCTGCCCGACGGATGGCCCATTCTCACCATGCCCCGCTCGGTCAGACCGGGTGATGCAACCTCGTTCACCAAGGTCCCAGGCACCATGGCGGCGGTTCCGCAGCAGTTGATCATGGAGGCGGCAAAGGTCTTGTGCAGCTTGCCCATGAAGATCATCCTCACCAGGAGGTCCACCTGGTCGGCCTTGAGCGTCTCTCCGGTCCCGTACTTCACGTAGTCCGCCGGCGGCGCCACATAGGTCAGCAGGGCGATGTTCTTGATCTTGTCCATGACCACCCTGGTGATGGCATCGCTCTTCCTGAGCAGTTCCTGGTTCGCGTCGATCTCCTCGGGCGACTCGGTCCCCTTCAGGCCGACATCCGATGCCCTTATGAATATGCCGGGGTTGGCTACATCCACGATGGACATGGTCACCTTCCCCACGCCCTCGACATCGAGTATATCCTGTGCATTCCCTGTGGGAAGGAGCCGTCCGGTGTTCGCGCCCACCATGTCCGACCAGTTGAGCTCGATCCGCGCCCCCGTGCCCGGCACCCCGTCGATGGCGAAATCCCCGTGCACGCGGACCCGGTTGCCGATGACCGGGACCGTGGCCTCGATGATGCGGCCGTTGTTCGTGCAGTGGATGCGCACCTTGGTCTCGGGCTCCGTGGGCCTCACGTATCCCTCGTCGATGGCATACGGCCCCACCGCTGCGGACACGTTCCCGCACACCGCCCCGTAGAGGATCACGGTGGAATCGATGGATACCTGGCCGAAGGTGTAATCCACGTCGGCGTCCGGCCTGGAGGGCGGCCCGATGATCGCGAGCTTCGAGGTCAGCGGGTCCGCGCCGCCGAGCCCGTCTATCTGACGCTTGTCCGGGCTCCCGAAGATGGCGCATATGACCTTGTCGCGTATCTTCGCATCCCCGGGGAGGTCGTTCTCCTTCAGGAAAACGGCCTTGCTCGTGCCACCCCGGTAGATGACCGTGGGTATGCGTATCATTTCATCCATGACGGCTCCTTCCGTATCCGTGCCTACCTGATGATGTCGGCGATCTTTGAAATGTCAGTGACCTGCTCGAGATTCTTGACGGCCTCTATGAACTCCTTACGCCTTTTCGCATCGATGTAGCGTTCGGTGAGCTGGTTGAACTTCACCTCGATCTCGTCGAAGGATACCGGGTTCTCCGGGTCGCCCTTGGGATAGTCCACATGGGAGGTGACAACCTTGCCGTCCTTCAGGGTGGCTACCATGGTGGCGGGGTAGTACTTGGGGTACACCCTCTCGGCCTCGGGGTCCACCTCGGCGGTGACGAGGCTCGCAACCCTCAGGATCTCCGGGTCGGTGAAGGTCTCCTTCTTGAACTCGTCGATGCCCGTGCGGTTGCGGCATATGGCCACGGCGGTGGTGTATGGGAGGCTGAACTGAGCATCCACATGGGTCTGCGGCGTGTATTTCTTCTCCCTCGGCTGGGTGAGGCCCTGGATGGTGAAGTTGCAGGTCTTTACCACGATCTTCTCGACATTGTCCGCCCTGACGCCCTGCCTGTACAGGTCCACGGCGCAGTCGGCGATGGGGCCGTTGAAGCGGCAGCACGCATGCACCTTGATGCTGGTGTCCTGCATCTCCCATTTCTTGCCCAGATTGTCGGTGAGCCTCGCATAATCGAAGGTGTCCTTGTAGGAATGCGCCCTGATGAACCCCATGGGGCCTTCGAAGATCGTCCTGGCTCCGGTGAAGTTCTGCTGGGCCAGCGAGGCGCTGAGCACGCCCGACATGGCGGGCTGACCGGCCTGGAGGGGTTTCTGCATGGATCCCTCGGTGCCCCACTCCAGGGTCCCCGCCGAGAAGCTCCCGGCAAGGCCGAGCGCCCAGGCGATCTGCTGCGGGGTCAGGTTCAGGATCAGGGATGCCCCCATGGCGGCACCGAAGACGCCGCAGGTCCCGGTCGGGTGGAATCCCTGGTAGTAGCTCTTCCCGAGGAAGGCCTCTCCGGCCCTGATCATCACCTCGAGGCCGCATACGAGGGCACGGATATAGCTCTTGCCGTCGACCTTGTTCTTCTCGCCCATGGCGAACACAGCCGGCATGACTGCGACGGACGGGTGCATGGTGCCTTCGCGGTGATCGTCGTCGTAGTCGTAGATGTGTCCCATGGTGCCGTTGATGAACGCAGCATGCATGGCCGATGTCTTGAAGCCGTTCGCGATGACCGAGCAATCGGGGTTCCCGCCCTGGTCCCCCATGACCTTGAGGACGGCCTTGACCTGGTGCTCTTCCTTGGACCTGACGGCGCAGCCGAACATGTCGATCATATAGACCTTGGTCATCCGGATGACTTCATCGGGGAGGTCCTCAAACTTAACACCCGTGCAGAATTCCGCATACTGTTCAGCAACCGGTTTACCGAGCTTCTTATCAAAATCGATCTTTTCAGTTCCCATATCACTTACCTCCCGTTGTGATTTATCGATGATTTTCTTCTCATCAGGCAGTCGCACCGTGCGGTCTTACCGCTTCATGAAGAGGCGACCCCTGCTTTCGTCCACCATGATTCCCGCTTTCCTGTCTGTAAGTATACTCTTAGTATACATACAAAAATATTGCGTGTCAACTCCATTTTAAGCCTTGTTGTCGCATTATATAACTTATACATATTATTTCTTGTTATCAGCGCCATGTCACCCGGTATCGTTCTTTTAGTATACCGTTAGTATTTTTTTCTGGATGGCCGTTCGGCCGTCTCAGCAATCATCATGCCCCCTCTTCGATGGAGGTGGCCTGCTCCGTGGATGATTGGGACAAGCCCTGGGAGCCTGCGGAGACCTCCCGGACGGCCTCCGACACCCTGGCTATAGAAAGGGATCAGGCTGTTCTCCGAGATCAGGGAGAAAAACGCCATGGAGGTGATGCCGCACATCAGGTCTCCATTCGCTATGAAGAGTGCCTCTGCAAGAGACAGGAACGTCTTCAGGTACAAGGGGTATGACCGTGAACACCGCGGTGAGGGCCGTCCATCGGGACTGCCGATGGCTTATCCTCCTGACGTTTCCTGCCCAACGGCCGGATGCTCATTCCGTGTCTTCCAGAGGAAGAGCCCGAAAAGCATTCCGAAAACGAGATCACCGAATGCCAGTATGAAGGTGATGGCCGTGATCTTTTTCCTGAGGTAATAGGGGATTGCCACGAAGAAGAAGACGGTCTTGGCCAGCATCCCCATCCAAACGATCCCCCGGTTCTTGGCAGGATCACGGGAAACGATGTAGTATCCGGTTCCGAATACGAACACATGCGTATAGAATGTCTTCAGGATGAAGGTGGTCACCCCGTAGAGGATCTTCTGGGGTCCGTAAAACATCCTGTTCATCCTATCAAAGAAGAACAGGCCGTTGAATGCCGCGAGGAAATTGTAGAGAGCGCTTACCTGAAAGAACGTGCGGTATTTGTTCGTTACCCGTTGATTCATGGACTGCTCCTTTCGTCTAGGATGCGATGCGTCGTTCATTGCAGTCTTGCCCGGAACGTATCCGGTCATGTTCCCTCTCCTGCTGGAACTTCTCGTACCGACGGCATTCCAGCTTGATCTGAGACAGGCCGTACACCCCCTGCCTGCGAAGCGATTCCAGTATTTCTCTCCGGCTCAAGTATATCACAGGTTCACCGATCATCGTCTCTTTCGGACATTTCAGGTCGCCGGCATCCTACTTGGGGTTTTTCAAACAGGGTCCGGTGAGCACCGTGCTCACCGGACCAGCCCGAGAGAGCCGAAAACCAAAAAGTAGGAGAGTATGGATTCTGACTTACCTGCCATCGTGTACAAAGCGACGGCACCTTCCTGATGAAACGATCTTTCCCTTGTTCCCTTCTCTGATGTTCCTGCCCTGTTCCCCGGGGGTGGTCCAGCGGCGATGCCGCGGCTGGGCCACCCCCTAAAGAAGGAGGCTCATGTCGCTACAATGGTATGAGATCCGTGTATCGGCGCATTTCTTTTACCGCTACTTGCATACCGCCGTAAAACCGCCCAGGGAGAACTGGTTGCTGTTCAGCGGGCTGTTCGCTCGGTAGTTCTTTGATCCTTCCTGGCATGTCGCATGGTTCGCCCGCTCATCGACGATCGTCGTAATCAGCATGGCATTCAGGTTCATGGCCTTTCCGGCATCCTGACCGTTCGCCCAATGATACCAGAGGGTCTTCCAGTAGTTGCCGGTGCGGTCGTATATCACCTTCCAGTAACCGAGGTTGGTTTCCTTGTCGATGTACATGATCTGCCTGCCGTAGTTGTAGTACGGATCCTTGGGTTTTCCCTCGATGACCCACACGGGACGCTTCACCCAGACCGCGCTGTCGACGAACCAGGGAGCAGCCGAGTTCTTCTCGCGCTTCTTTTCATAGCTCCACTGGGGGAGATCCTTGCCCTTCATCTGCAGCACCCACTGGCCGAGCTTGTTCTGGGTTATGAGATTCGTTTTCGTATCGACGAATGCGCCGATGACTTCACTTTCTCCCATGAACTTCCAGGTGAAATAATTGATGGCCCCGTCATATCCTCCGTAGCTGGCATCATCCTGGGAATAGTCCGAGCCGAACAGGGCATCCGACCTGGCTGCCGGTGTCATCCGTCTCACCCTGCGGATTGCCGGTACATACCCGTACAGCATGTCTTCCTTTCCATTCCGGTACCGCCATGTCATCATGGCCGTACCGGCCATGTCGAAGGGACTCCTCACCACGATCTGGCTTGCGAATTCGAGATCGTCCGGATTAGCCTCCGATCTGGCCGGTTCGAATGCATCGTATGGCTTGCTGTACCAGTCGACCCAGATCGAGCGCTCGTAGCCGGTCTTGCGGCCCATGAACTTCACCTCCAGCTCGTTATGGAGGGAACCACCCGCATCTCTCATATAGAGGGTGTTCCACATGACCTTTGCCGGCCCGTCGGGATCGGTCAGTTTGACATCGGGGAAAGGAATGCCCTTGATGAATTTGGGGATCTTGCCGGTCGCGACCTCAATGATCGCCTTGTTCTTGTCCAGCTTGTACTTACCGATGTTTTCCTGCTTCGACTCCAGAACCCACTCGGGCATCACCTTGGCAGGATCGTAGTCGAGCGTACCATACCGCACGACCATATCGCCCGACTTCACCCACTTCAGGCTGTTTTCGGGCATGAGATCCTTGAGGGTCTCCCAGTTCGCTTTATCAATATATTCTGTCTTTGCCGCGAGACCGTTCGTTGCCAGAAAGAGAACCATCACGATCGCAAGACAACTCATCTCTATAATTCTATACCTTTTCATTCCATTATCTCCTTTTCACGTTCTCCGTGGTCTTATGAATACTTCCTGTTCGGCATCAGAATACGACCGTAGCCTGCATGGAAAGCTGCTGCCGATCCTTCAGGATCCCTACGCTCACGTCTTCGTCACCCACTATTCCGTAATAAGCGATCTTGAAGATCCAGGGATGGAACGACTTCTCGATGGAGGGTATGTACATCATCGCCCCGCGCGGATCATAAGCAAACACTATCTGGGGGGTGAGCGTACCCGACATGTAGGTCGTGGACGTGATCAGGGTCACCTTCTGCTCGTAACGCTTCTGCTCGATGAATCCGCCTGTGGAATAGTCCTCGACCGCGAGGCACTGCCTGTCATCGTAATCGGGATAGTATTCGGCGAAATACTGGAAGTAGCAGTTGATCATCGACGTATCGTTGATGAACCTCATCCAGAGGCTCTTGTCCAGGCCCACCATGTAGCGGAGCATGTTGGTCGTCGGGATCTTACCCGTCTCGTAGACACCGAACAGGGCGGGCAGGTTCACCTCGGGAATGAAGACCGGCTCATCCCAGAACCATGCGGCCTCTGCCCTGACGATGGCGTCGATGTGCGACTCGTAGAAGCTCGCTGTCGCTCCCGTCACCTGCTCGGTTTCATACGTCAGGTCCTGGGCGACGTATCCCGTCAGCGTAGGGTCGAACGTCAGGATCGCGGACGGGGTATCGCAGATCGTCTGATAGTGAGCGATGGACACGTTGAAGTTGTCGGCGAGCACGCCCTGCAGCCTGATGCCCATGCGGCTGTTCTGGAAGGTCTCTTCAGGCTCGTGCACCCTCACAAGCACCGATGAAGCGGAAGAGGGGTAGGCATACGGGGTCCCGTACGGAGAAAGAGGCGCCACCTCCTGACCGCTCCACCCCGGGTTGATGAAGCCTTCGGCCGTGAAGGACGACACAGGCCCGACATTCCCGAAATTATAGGTTCCCCTCATCATCCACAGGGGAATCCGCCGGTCATCCAGGTCTTCGAAGGCCCCGCCGAAGGTGTTGTCGATGGGGTTGATCCTGTCCATCAGCTGGTAGACGTCCGTCTCGCCCCAGGAGAGATTCTGCTTTCCGACTCGGAAGAACCATGGCCCCTTGGAGTAATCCAGGTAGCACTCCCAGAGATCCTCATCCTTCTTGAACTCATCGATGACGTCCGGGTTGTTCTCCCGCGTCTCCTGGTACTCGTCTGGGCCGTAATCGTATACGCCCTCGTAGAGAAACCGCCCTTTGATATGGTACTTGACTTCGGGGGTATCCTGGCTCTGCCGCAACAGCAGTTGGTTCAGCTCGATCTGTGCCAGGTTTCTCTGCTGCACCATGTGTCCCACTGGGGTGTCGGGCGACGTGTACCCCTCTGAATCCGACATGCGCAGGGAGATCCTTGACTGGATCTTGCCGGTTATTTCCAGCGTACCCTCGTCATCGAGCGAGATTGCGAACGCATTGCCGTACATCAATACCAACAGCAGGAGAGTTGTCCCCATGAAACAGTGTCCGAATGCCTTCATATGCTCCTCCTTCATCATTTGGCGTCTCTTCTCCTCTTTCTTGTTTCCATATGATTCTTTGATGTTCAGCTCTTGTTCCGGACCTGAACGGCGTCTCTTAGTGATGTTGCAGCAACCCCCCGCCCTTCACCTTCGGCTTCAGGATGGTGGCGAGCACCGGGATCAATATGAGGGCATTGATCATGTTGAGCAGCATCAGGATGGAAAGGAGCAGGCCCATTTCCGACTGGAACTTCATGTTCACGAAGATCATGAAGAAGACGCCCGCGAGCATCGTGGTTTCCGTGAAGACAATCGTTTTCCCCGTGGTGTTCATGGCTATCCTGTTGGCTTCGCGGTAATCACCGGTCGCAGCGTATTCCCCGTTGATACGTGCCAGGAGGTAGATGCCGTAATTGATGCCGATCCCCACTGCTATTGCGGCTACCGGGAGCGAGTTGATGTTCACGTCTATGCCGTAGACGAGCATGAATACCTCGGTGATGATCTGTGACACGGCAAGCGGAACAATCAGGATGATCCCGCACTTTATGGATTTGAACACGATGACGCAGAGCATGAAGCATGCGAGGAAGACGACGATGAGGGATACCCAGTAGGAGTACTCGACCTCTTCATTCACCGCATACAGGATGCCCAGGAGTCCGCCGGCCAGGCGGTAGTTCACCTTGTCATGCTTGTTCTTCTGTATGAACTCACGGGCCTTTGCGATGCAGTTCTTGATGGTATCGCTGTTGTAGGATTTGTAGAAACAGATGATGGATGCGTTCGTCCAGCTGTAGTCCACATAGATATCCATCTCGCCGGGTGCGGCATTGTTCCGGATGATATAGCCGATCTGGGCGAGGTCCCTGGTGGAATCCGGGATCATCTCCCATTTCGGGTTCCCTTCGTGGAACATCCGGTACACCCGCTTGAGCAGGTTGTTGAAGGTAAGGGTTCCCCCCGCCCCGCCCTCGGTCTCCATGAAACGCTGGAACTCCTCCATGGAATGCAGCGTGTCATAGTTCCTGATCGCTCCTTTCTCCTTGCCCTCGGCGACGATGATGAGCTGCGTCGCACCGACGAAGTGCTTGTTGAAGAACCTGAAGGAGTCGTTGTAGGGATGGTCGGGGAACAGGATCGCCGATCCAGCCTCGGTATCTCCTATCTTCAGATTGTGGGTGTACACCCCGCCGACGATGAGGATCAGGGCGGTGATGCCGACGACGACCCAGCGGCCCTTGCCCTCGGACGGTATCACGAGCATGCGGGATATCTTGCTGTAGACCCTTCCGTACGACTGTCGTTTGATCTTCTCTTCCTTCGGCGGCTTGATGAAGGAGAGGATGAGCGGGTTGAGCACCGTCACGGTGACCAGGATGCTCATGACCCAGAAGGAAGAGAAGAACCCGAGATTGCGCATGATCGGAATCGTCGCAACTGAGATCAGCAGCAGCCCGACCGCATCGCACAGCGTGGAGAGAGCGGCGGGCGGGAGCATCTCCCCGTAACCTGAAATGATTGCCTCACTCCGATCCCCGAGCCTGAGGTACTCCTCGTAATACCTGGACATGCACTGGACCGAGTGACTCATGAGCCGCGCCGATATGATGAGCGGTACGACCAGGATGAGCGGATCCAGGGAATAACCCATCATGCTTGCAAAGCCGAGACCCCAGATTGCGCTTATCACTGCCGAGAAGAACGGTATGAGTATGCCCTGCAGCGTCCGGAAGTAGTAGAAAAGGAGTGAGATGAGAACGGCCAGCGTAATGATGAGCATATACATGATCTGCGGGGCCAGGCTGTAGATATAGGCATAGAGAGCTGGATATCCTGTGATGTATATGTTGTGCTGTGCGTCGGTCTCATTTTTTATG
>Ga0209203_1000509_pt1 | contig 33111 bp, 22 predicted proteins | sample AD_UKC109_MetaG_FD_184423 | JGI IMG/M metagenome (GOLD analysis project Ga0209203, IMG submission 184423) | Active sludge microbial communities of municipal wastewater-treating anaerobic digesters from Hong Kong - AD_UKC109_MetaG (SPAdes)... | ecosystem: Engineered > Bioreactor > Anaerobic >... | reverse complement strand
TTTATCATGATTTGATGCCTTTTAAGGTTAAGGAAATTTTACTGATTGCCAACCTTTACGATGCATACAACCTTGAGAAGGAGGATAGGGTAACCGATAACATTTTGGGCGAGTACTCGAAGTTAAGCCTAACCAGCGTTCCCCGAATTACCGGAGTTTCTACCCTTGAAGAGGCGCTGGAGAAGATGGAGGAGCGCCATTTCAATATGGTAATTATTATGATGGGTGCCGACAAGAAAACGCCCCTCGAAATGGCCAAGAGAATAAAGGGAGAGTACAGCTACATTGCACTTTACCTTTTAGTTAATAACTCATCGGTACTTAATGAAATTGAAAAGAATCCAATAAATATTCAAAGTATCGATAAAGTTTTTGAGTGGAACGGCGATCCCAAAATCTTCTTCTCAATCATAAAGCTGCTTGAGGACAAGGTGAATCTTGAGAACGATACTCGGGTTGGCTTAACCCGGGTAATCCTTCTAATCGAGGATTCCCCCCGTTACTACTCTCGGTACCTCCCGGTACTATACAGCAGCGTACTGGAGCAAACTAAACGGATTATTGAGGATGTGAGTACCGACGATTTATACAAGGTGCTTCGTATCCGTATTCGGCCAAAAATTCTACTGGCAGGAACCTACGAGGAGGCCATGGAAATTTTTAACCGTTACAAGGATTACATGCTCTGCGTTATTTCCGACGTTAAGTTTTACCACAGAGGCAAACTCGACGAGAATGCAGGGATTAATTTAATTACTGAAATCAGGAAAACCTTGCCAAACCTGCCAGTAATAATGCAATCGTACGAGCAGAGCAACGAGGAGAAGGTGAAGGCACTGAATTCAAAAATTGTTGGTCGGCAGAGCGACTACTTCATGCAGGATTTGCTGAACATTGCATTCATTAATAAAAACTCCGACAGCTTAATGCAGGATCTTAAAACCTTCATAAGCAACTATTTGGGTTTTGGTGATTTTGTATTTAAAAATGCCATTGGACAACCTGTTGCAACCGCAACCAACATGGAGGAGTTTGAGCGCATACTGCGCGATATTCCGGGCGAGAGTATCCTTTACCATGCCGAGAAGAACCATTTCTCGCTTTGGCTCTCGGCTCGCGGCGAAATAAACGTGGCAAGAATCATTCACCCTTCCAGCATTAACGACTTCTCAGGGCCGGAAGAAATTCGTGATTACCTCCTCAATACGCTTAAAAAGTACAGGCAGGAGAAACGTCGTGGGAAAATTGTTGGGTTCGAAACTGCCTGGGAGGTTGATTCCAGCAACATCGTTTCGTTGGCCGAGGGTTCGGTTGGGGGAAAGGGTCGTGGTTTGTCGTTTATCAACACGTTGCTGTACACCTTCGAAATTTCACAGTATGTTCCCAACATCAATTTGTATAGCCCGCGAACTTCAATTATTGGTGTAAACGAGTACGAGTGTTTTATGCAGCGTAATGGCTTGTACGACAAAGTATTCACCGAAACCAACTACGAAAAAATAAAGCAGTATTTTCTTGAGGGCGAGCTTTCCGATCAGCTCATTACCCGGCTCGAGCGGCTACTCCAAATTTACTATCGCCCGCTGGCAATCCGCTCATCGGGAATGCTTGAGGATTCTCTTATGCAACCCTTTGCCGGAATTTTCGAAACCTACCTTATTCCAAATAACCACACCGACCCCAAGGTACGCCTAAAGCAAACCATGGATGCCATTAAGCTGGTGTTTGCCTCGGTTTTTTCCGATACCGCCCGAAACTACATTAAAGCTGTGAACTTTAAGATTGAGGACGAGAAGATGGCTGTAATTATTCAGGAAGTGGTTGGCAACAAGTACGGCGATTTCTACTACCCCCACATTAGCGGCGTGGCGCAATCGTACAACTACTATCCCTACGGGCATATTAAACCCGAGGACGGTTTTGCCACAATGGCACTTGGCCTCGGAAAGTATGTGGTAGAAGGGGAGAAAGCCTATCGTTTTTGCCCCAAGTACCCAACGCTAATGAATTATACTCCTCAGGATTTGGTGAAAAACTCCCAAACCGAATACTTTGCAATTGATTTGAAGAAGCATGATATCGATTTGGTGAATGATGGAGAAGAAGCAGGCCTTGCCCGCTTGAACCTCTTTGAGGCAGAGGAGCATGGAACGTTAAAGCACTGCGCTTCGGTTTACAATCCCGAGAATGGTACCATAACTCCGGGATTGTCGCAGGCTGGCTCTAGGGTGCTTAATTTTGCCAACATTTTAAAGTACAACTACGTGCCGTTGTCACAAACAGTGCAGGTCGTTCTCGATGTGGTTCAGGAAGCGCTGGGTTCGCCGTGCGAAATTGAATTTGCTGTCGACTTAAACCGCGATAGCAACTACAAAGCATCATTCTTCCTTCTACAAATAAAACCTATGGTTGGTAACATGGAGGAGTTTAAAATATTCCCCGAAAGCATCGACCAGTCAAAGCTGCTGCTTATCTCCTACAATGGCATGGGCAATGGCCAAATTGAAGGTATTTCGGATATTGTTTACATTCGGCGCGAAAACTTTGATAAATCGCTAACTCCTGAAATGGCGAAGGAAATTGAGGAAATTAACAGGATGATGGTTGAGCAGGGAAGAAACTATGTGCTCATTGGTCCAGGTCGCTGGGGAACCCGCGATCGTTGGATTGGTATTCCAGTTAAGTGGCCCCAAATATCGAACGCCAAAGTGATTGTTGAAACCAGCTTCGACGATTTTCCGCTCGATGCATCATCGGGCTCCCACTTCTTCCACAACGTAATTAGCATGAATGTTGGATACTGCTCCGTGCAGGATGGCGATTTAAACTGTAGAATTGCCTGGGATTTGCTTAACCAGCAACCTGCCGTTACCGAAACTAAATTCTTCAGGCACATTCACTTTAAGGAGCCCCTGTCGGTAAAAATGGATGGACGTAAGCGTATTGTGCTGGTTACAACCGAAAGGTAATTTTTTTGATGAAGATTGAGCAGGAAATTTCATTATCTTTATTCCTGTTGAATTATATTATATTTCGATATGACCTCAAGCGATATTGAACAAGGTGCGGGTAAGTACTACTTTGCTGAAACAGCATTCGATTTGCTGATGAAGCGAAGGATTCTGAACGTGCTGCTTATATGTAGCAAGTACGATACTTTTATGCTTGAGGAGGATGGTAGAATTGAGGAGCAAATTTTCAACGAGTACGTAAACCTGAACCTTCGTTACCCGCCCAAGTTCATTCACGTTACCTCAGCCGAGGAGGCCTTTGTACAACTCAAGGAGCAACCCATCGATTTAATTATTACTATGCTAAAGGTTGAGGGCATGGATCCGTTCACCCTGGCCAAGGAAATCAAGGGAATCTATCCGAAGAAACCCATTGTTGTTTTAACACCCTTCTCACGTGAGGTTTCTATTAAGCTTAGCCGCGAAGATTTAAGCGCCATCGACTACGTTTTTTCCTGGCTCGGGAATGCTCAAATAATGCTCGCAATTATCAAACTCATTGAGGATTCAATGAATGCTGAGCACGATGTGAATAAGGTAGGTGTTCAAACAATACTGTTGGTTGAGGACTCAGTGCGTTTTTACTCATCGTACCTACCCAATATATATCGCATAATTTTTACCCAGAGCAAGCAGTTCATGTCCGAAGGTTTGAACGAGCACCAGAAGATGCTCCGGATGAGGGGCAGGCCGAAAATTCTGCTGGCGCGAAACCTTGAGCAGGCCACAGCCCTTTACCAGCGCTACAAGCACAACATGCTGGGAGTTATTACCGATATGAGTTACCCGCACAATGGGAAGATGCTACAGCGCGCAGGAGTAAAAATGATTGAGATGGTGAAGGCTGATAATCCCTACATGCCCATACTTCTTCAATCGTCCGATGTGAACAACCAGCTTATCGCCAAGCGGCATAAGGTTGGCTTTATTCATAAGTATTCGAAGGCTCTATCGCTGGAGTTACACGATTTTATAGTAAAATATTTCGCCTTCGGCGATTTCGTTTTCATCGATCCCGAAAGTGGCCGAGAGATATTTCGAGCCAGCGATTTGCGCTCGCTGCAGGAGATTATTTTTCAGGTTCCCGACGATTCGTTGCAGTACCATATTGAACGAAACCATTTTTCGAAATGGCTGACTGCAAGGGCGTTGTTCCCAATTGCCGATATTTTTAAGTACATTTCACCCAGCGATTTTGAGAACTTAGAGGAGGTTCGGCGCTTTATTTTCGATACCATCGATCGCTACCGCGAGAGCAAGGGCAGAGGAATTATTGCCAAATTTTACCGCGATAGCTACGATGAGTACCAAATATTCTCACGCATTGGCGATGGTTCCTTAGGAGGAAAGGGTAGGGGTCTGGCTTTCATCGATTCGGTTATTAAGCGCAGCTACCTGATGCATCGTTTCGAAAATGTGGTTATCTCCATTCCACGAACGGTTGTAATTTGTACCGACGTGTTCGACGAGTTCATGGAGAGCAATAACTTGTACTCCGTCGCGCTATCCGATGCCAATAACGATGAAATTCTGCGTCACTTCCTGAATGCACCGTTGCCACTCCGTATTCACAAGGATCTGTACTCGTTCATTGCGGTTGCCCGAAATCCTATCGCCATTCGTTCCTCGAGTTTGCTTGAGGATTCGCACTACCAGCCATTTGCTGGGGTGTATGCAACCTACATGGTGCCAAACGTGAAGGAGAGTGCGCCCCAGATGCTAGAGTTGCTGAGTCAGGCAATTAAGTGTGTTTACGCATCGGTTTATACAAAGGAGAGCAAAGCATACATGCTGGCAACCCACAATGTTATTGAGGAGGAGCGCATGGCCATCGTTCTTCAGGAGGTTGTTGGTACAGCTTACGGAAATAGGTTCTACCCGAATATATCGGGCGTAGCCCGGTCGCTTAACTTTTACCCTATTAAGCCTGAAACACCTAAGGACGGAATTGCCAGCATTGCTTTCGGACTGGGCAAGCATGTTGTTGAAGGAAAGCCATCGCTCAGGTTTTCTCCAAAGTTCCCCAAAAAGTTACTGCAGCTTTCTTCGCCGCAAATGGCGCTGAAGGAAACCCAGAAAACATTTTTTGCCCTTGATTTAAGGGCATCAAGCTTTGTTCCCTCAACCGATGATGCCATTAACCTCTTTGAGCCAGATATTAAGCAGGCTTTTGACGATGGAACGCTTGCCGGAGTTGCTTCAACATACGATTATGATAACCAAACAGTTAGGGATGGGTATTCGGGGAATGGGGTGCCCGTGGTTAGTTTTGCATCAATTTTAAAACATAGGCAATTCCCTTTACCAGAAATTCTTATGGCTTTACTCGAAGTAGGGCAGCTAGAGATGAATAATCCCGTTGAGATAGAATTTGCAGTTAACTTAAATCCTCCGAAGGGTCAACCAAAGTTTTTTGGGATGCTTCAAATTAGACCTATCGTGCAAAGTAAGGAGGTTATTCATACCGATTTTGAATCGATTCCGAAGGAGAAAATTCTGCTCTTCTCTCCATTGGCTTTGGGGAATGGAGTGATTAATGACTTGGTTGATATTGTTTATGTGAAAAGCCAAACCTTCGATTCGGCAAAAACCTGTGAGATTGCATTGGAGCTGGAGTCTGTGAACGCCAAATTTCTGAGGGAAGGTAGAAGGTATATTTTAATGGGACCAGGTCGTTGGGGTTCCAGCGATAAGTGGTTAGGTATTCCGGTAAAGTGGCCTCAAATTTCTGCTGCGCAGGTAATTGTTGAAGCGGGGCAGGAGAATTATAAGATAGACCCGAGCCAGGGAACGCACTTTTTCCAGAATCTAACTTCTTTCAAGGTGGCCTACCTAACTGTAAATGAGTACATGAACCAAGGATTTATTGACCGGGATTACCTTGATAGCTTACCTGCGGAGTATGAAAGTGAAATGATTCGGCATGTACGTTCGTGTGAGCCGGTTCAGGTAATAGTTAATGGTCAGGAAATGAAGGGGGTTGTGCTAAAAAGTTGCGAGATTACCGATGGTGAAAACAGCTAGTTCGGGAATTAACTAATTGATTCCGAAATTGAACTTTCAATTTCCTTCACGTTGAATGGCTTGCTGAAGTATTTGTTAATTAATTTACTATCAAGTGCTTCGGCAATCTCTTTCGTGATATCGAAACCAGTAAGTATGAAGCATACAATTTTTGGGTAGCTTTCTTTCGCTTTTCTTATAAACTCCAAACCATTCATCCCAGGCATACGCATATCGCTGATAACAACCAATGTTTCGGGGTGTTGCCCAAGTTTTTCTAAACCCTCACTTCCCGAAAGGGCTGTAACCACATTGTACCTATTTTTGAAGTTCAAATTGAAAATCATTAGGTTTATGGACTCATCGTCAACGTAAAGTACTGTGACCTTTTCATTCATGGTTTAAGAATAATTGGTGGGCTTCCTTTTATCATTATTCTACGAAAAAATGAGAAACAAAGAAAACAACAAAATCTTTTACGATTTGTTTTATTTTTTTGTTTGCTTGTGTATCCTGAAATAAGCCTATTGTTGGTTATTATGCTTTAATGTTCTGGCTCTGTTTTTTTAAGAACTTGAGTATCTCTTTCCCTTTTGCTTTTAAACCCGGCGTTCCCAGCTCCATCTGATTCTCAATTATGAAAGGTAACTCCTGCGCAATCCACTTTTGCTTTGTGGAAAGTAAGTAAAGAATTTCCATGCAGTGCGCTTTTACTCCTGGTTTTGTGTATGGGTCAACCAGAAGTTGAAAACAGCAATCTTCTATGGGCTCCAGATTTGTTTTCCAGAATTCTTTTTCAAAAATTCGGGCAGCTTTTCTGTCGGTGATTCTACGTAATCCGTATGCAACCAATTTTGTTAAATGCCTTTGTACACTTGGGTTGCTTGTGTGCGGAATATGCTCGATTAGTGATGGCAGGTAGTAATCAAGAGCTTCGGGCAGGGGCAGTAAGATGTTCTCAAGAACCCATGCAGCATGGAAACAGGTTGGGTATTTTGTTGTGGTTGCAATTTGTAAAAGTTCTTCAGGAGTAACCCCAATATCAGAAAAAGTTTGAGCAAGTTGAACAACTTCCTTCTTGGTCATGCTGTAACGCAGTCTTTCTATCAATTTCTCTTTTTCCAATATTATTCTTTTTCCCTGTTATAACAAATATAGCAAAAAAAATGAACTGCAAAAAATATTTTTACTACCATTAATTGCTAGTAGTATAAGGTGTTGTTGTTTGTGCTAATTGCTATACAGAAATTGTTATCTTTACAATTTGAAATAGGATGCGCTATGAATAATGTGCTGGAAAAGTTATTTGGCTTGTACCCCTTTTCACAAAACAAGCTAGAACGAATTGTTTTTGGAGCAAAGGATGTTGGTATAATGCTCAGTAATGGGAATATTGGTGTTTGCTCAACGCTTTGTCATACAATCGATGCCCACATTGGTGTTTTAACAAACCCCAATTTTTCGAACTACTCCCACCGCGTGGTTGTGAATGCATGGGTAAACGCGAATGTAAACTACACCCACTCCAATTTGCCGGTTAGCGATATAAACGAAGCGGTACGCTTCGAGAATTTTTCCAAAGTTTGCATGGTTGGTTACTTCGGATCGTTGGCCGATAAACTTGCTCAAAAGGGAGTGAAAATAAAAGTTTTCGATTTGGATGAGTACAATAAGCCCGTTGAGCCGTTAAAACATCAGCAACAGGAACTAATGGTTGCCGATGCTGTTATACTAACCGCAACAAGCATATCGAATTTAACTTTTTCTGAATTAATCAGAATTATTCCAAGCCGTGCCAAAGTTTTTATTCTTGGCCCATCAACTCCGATAACACAAATGCTTTTCAGCTATCCCAGCATTGCTGGAATGTTTGGAGCACAGTTCGACGCCTTTGATCATTCTGTTCTCGATGCCATTGATCAAGGTGGTGGAACACGCTCCTTCTTGAAGCAAATGAAGAAAGTTTACCTTAAAAGGTAGTATTGCTATTCTATCGATTTTCTAAGAAACTGTTTAAATTTTCGATTTTTTAGATTTCTCACTTCGTTCGAAATGACATTGTTTTTTCGAAGCATTGGTTGTGGGTGGGCGTAAGTAGCGGGCGGAATCGCCCGCTACTTACGCCCACCCACAACCCCACAAAAATTATTCTTTGTCATTTCGAACGAAGTGAGAAATCAATTTTTTGATAAAGCTATATTTTACATAATTATAAAACAAAATTTAAACAGTTTCTTAATATTTATGAAAGACTTCTTATTTCAATCCTTTCTGCCTTAGCAGTGCATCAATTGAAGGTTCCTTGCCACGGAACTTGAGGTACTGCTCCATACCCTCGCCCATGCCGTTCTCGGCAAGAACATGCTTACGGAATTTGGCAGCCAGCTCCTGGTTGTACAAATCGCCGGTTTCCTTAAATGCTTCAAAGGCATCGGCATCGAGCACACCAGCCCACTGGTACACGTAGTAGCCAGATGCATAGCCACTTCCAAAAATATGACCGAAGTTAGTTGTGCGGTAGCGGGGTACAATTTCGTTTATTAAACCAATTCTATCCATGGATGCTTTTTCGAATTTGTTCACATCGGTTTCTGCAGTTACTTCTGATGTATGCCAATCCATATCGAGGATTGCGGAGGCTGAGTACTCAACCGTAGCGAAACCCTGGTTGAAATGACCCGCATTCTGAAGCTTAGCAATCAGCTCGTTGGGCATGGGTTCGCCAGTTTGGTAGTGCTTGGCGTAGTTCTTTAGAACTTCAGGCTCACTGGCCCAGTTCTCCATAATTTGCGATGGTAACTCAACAAAATCGCGAGGAACCCTGCGGCTGGTAGTATTGTAGTGACCATCGGCAAAGAAGTTGTGAAGCGCATGGCCAAACTCGTGGAAAAGGGTTTCGGTTTCGTCCCAGCTTAACAGCGCAGGCTTATCGCCCGTTGGACGGGTAAAGTTCAGAACCATGGTAACCACCGGAGTTATTTTTTTACCATTTCTGTACGAACCGCTTCTGTATGAACCGCACCATGCTCCACTCTCTTTACTTCCCTGGCGTGGATGTGGGTCGATATACAGAACGGAAAGATGCGTTCCATCGCTCTCAAGCACCTCGTATGCTTCAACCTCAGGATGGTAAACCGGAATATCGTCGCGTTTTTTAAACTCCAATCCATATAGTTTATTAGCCATGAAAAATATACCATTGGTAACATTTTCGAGCGACAGATAGGGCCTTAGCTGCTCCTCATCCAAATCGTACTTCTCCTTACGAACCTTCTCGGAGTAGTACCACCAATCCCACGATTGCAACTTGAAGTTGCCACCTTGCTTATCGATAATTGCCTGCATATCATCTCGCTCCTGCTTTGCTCGCTGCAGGGCTGGCTCCCATACCTTCATTAAGAAATCGTATACATTCTCAGGATTCTTGGCCATATTAATGTCAGTTGCATACTCGGCAAAGTTCTCAAAACCCAGCATTTCAGCCATTTTCTGGCGAAGAGTCATAAGTTCAATAAACAATTTTTTATTATCGAACTCATTGTTGTTGTCGCCTCTATTGAAGTATGCTGTAAATATTTTTTCTCTCAAATCGCGACGTTCAGAGAACTGTAGGAATGGTATCCAGCTGGGTTTCGACAAATCGAAAGCCCACTTGCCTTCCATGTTCAACTTTTTAGCCAGCTCGGCTGCAGAGAATTTTACATCATCGGGCAACCCAACTAAATCATCCTCATTATCGATAATGAGCTTAAAACCATCGTTCTCCTTCACCAAGTTCTGGCTAAGGGTTAGAGAAACCATGGCCATTCTCTCCTTCAATGCTTTAAACTCATCTCTTTGTTCGTCGGGTAAATCGGCACCGTTACGTTGGAAATTGCGGTAGATGGTTTCAACTAGTCGCATTTGCTCAACATCTAAGCCAATTTCGTTGCGCTTTTCGTAAACAGCCTTAATACGCTTAAACAAATCGAGGTTAAGGTTGATTTCGTTGTAGTGTGCTGTTAACTTAGGAGTTAACTCTTTGTCAATTTCGCGCATTCTGTCGTTGGAGTTCGCACTTGATAGCCCGTTGAAAACATAGCTAACCTTACTTAGCAATTCTCCAGACTTATCGTAAACCAGGATGGTGTTTTCGAAAGTTGGCTCCTCGCTGTTTGCAACAATCGCATCAATTTCAGCCTTGTGCTGTTTCATTGCTTCTTCATAAGCCGGAATGTAATGCTCATTATCAATTTTATCGAACGGAGGAACACCAAACGGTGTATCCCACTCAACAAAGAAAGGATTTGTATCTGCGCTCTTTTTTGGAGCACAACTGAATGTAATCATAGCAACTGGAATGATTAGCAAAAATATTCTCTTCATATTAATAATTATTGGTTAATTCACAAGGTTTGATTGCTGTAAACAAAAATGGTTTATACTTAACTATAAAAAAATAAACTGCAATATATCTAGTTTTTAGCCAATAAAAAAACGTTCAATAAAACAGAAAATAAATTGAACAGAAACGTATTGGAACTGTTAAATTGTTTGGAATTATTATTTTTATGGTTATTGAAGAATATTTATCTTTAGTAAATTTTTTTTGAATGAAAAATGCCTTAGTTGTTGGAACTGGTTTAGGTGGATTAACTACTGCCCTACGTTTACACTCACAAGGTTTTAATGTTGAGTTGGTTGAGAAACATCATCAACCCGGTGGGCGGCTTAACCAGCTTAAGAAGGATGGATTTACCTGGGACTTGGCTCCCACCTTCTTCTCCATGAGTTACGAGTTCGATGAGTTTTCTAAATCGACTGGAATAAAACTTCCCTTCGAATTCTTTCCTCTCGATCCACTTTACACAGTTAATTTCTCAGGCAGCAACAAGTTTTTCACCATATACCGTGATTTAAACAGGCTGGCCAAAGAATTTGCAGGAATCGAACCCGATTTTGCTGAAAAAATGAAGAAGTACCTCGAGAAAACCGGGAAACTTTTTCACGATACCGAGAACAGAATTATCCGAAAAAACTTCAACACACCGCTAGCTTTCGCAGCATCGTTATCGTCGGTTCCGCTTCAGCACGCACCGCTTATGCTTCGGAGTATGTGGAACGAAATGAACAAGCATTTCACTTCCTACGAAGTGAAAGTTATTTTTTCGCTGGTGGCTTTCTTTCTTGGGGCAACCCCATTCGATACACCTGCGGTTTACTCCATGCTAACCTACACCGAAATGGTTCACGATGGTTACCACAACGTTAAGGGTGGAATGTATAAAATTGTTGAGGGTCTTATAGGTGAAATTCAGAAAAGAAGTATTCCCATCCACTATAACACAGAAATAGTTGATTATAAAAAGGATAACAATGGGCGAATTGAATTTCTCACCGATAAAAACGGTAAAACCTGGAAAGCCGATTTATTTATTATAAACTCCGATGCCGCTGCTTTCCGAGGAAAAGTTTTAAACCGGAAGAACTACAGCGAACGGAAACTCGACCGCATGAAATGGACTCTTGCCCCGTTTACCCTTTACCTTGGAATAAAAGGGAAAATTGATGGGTTGAAGGTTCACAACTACTTCCTAGGGCAAAACTTTGAGGAGTACAGCTCAAAAATATTCAAGAATAGCATTAGCCTTGAGAAACCCTACTACTACGTAAATGTGCCCACAAAAGCAAACCCCGAGTATGCTCCCGAAGGTTCCGAAGCGCTCTTCATTCTTTGTCCCGTTCCCGATTTACGCTTCAAGCCCAGCTGGGACGACAGCGAACAAATTTCTGATTTTATAATTAGTGATCTGTCCGAAAGAGTTGGTTTCGACATTAAAGCAAATTTGGTTTCAAAAACAGTTCTTACCCCCCTACACTGGGAAAAAATGTATAACCTATACCGCGGAAGCGGACTAGGACTGGCGCATGATTTAAACCAAATTGGTTACTTTCGTCCGCATAATACCGATGAGAAGTTTAAAAACCTTTTCTACGTGGGTTCAAGTACCATTCCGGGAACGGGGTTGCCAATGGCAGTAATTAGCTCGCGACTTACCACCGAACAAATTGTTAAACGCTATGGATCTGTACAGTAAAACCTGCATGGGTTGTAGCAAACTTTTTACAACCCACTACTCAACCTCGTTTTCGAAAGGGGTTTCAATGCTCCACCACTCAATTCAGGAACCGATATACGCTATATATGGTTTCGTTCGGTTAGCCGATGAGATTGTCGACACCTTTCACCAGCACCCAAAGCGCGAATTGCTTGCTGAGCTGAAAGCTCAAACATATAAGTCGATAAGCGAGAGAATTAGCACCAACCCAATACTCAATAGCTTTCAACTTATTGTAAATCAGTATAAAATTCCACACGAACTGATTGAATCGTTTCTCGTTAGCATGGAAATGGATTTGGAGAAGCAGGAGTACAGTACCAGCGAATACAAAAAGTACATATACGGTAGCGCCGAGGTTGTTGGTTTAATGTGCCTTAAAGTTTTTTGTAACGGCAATCAGCAACTATTCGATGAACTTACGGCTCCGGCTCGCAGTCTGGGTGAAGCATTTCAAAAAGTAAATTTTCTGAGGGATTTAAAGGATGATTACGAAGAGCGTGGACGAGTTTACTTTCCCGATGTTGACTTTTCCAACTTCACCGAAAAGAGTAAGAGAAGCATTGAACAGGATATTCAGAACGATTTAGATAAATCGTTGGTGGGAATAAAAAAACTGCCAGCACAAGCAAAGTTGGGGGTTTACCTAGCGTACCGCTACTACGGAGCGTTGCTTAGAAGAATAAAACGAACCAGCGCATCGAGAATAGCTTCGCAGCGAATACGCGTACCCGATTCAGTAAAATTCCTTATTCGGATACGTTCATGGATTGATGTAAAACTCAAGCTGATATAAACTACTTCTTTAGCGTAACAAACTGGCAATGGCTCATTGCCAAATTGTCTTTTGTGTAATTGCTAAAAGTTTTATGCAATGGTATTTGGGAAAGTTCATCAACATTCCCCTCCCTAATTTCTACAATTTTGTAGTCAACTCCTAACTCCTTGTAAATGTTTTCGAAATCAGTTACACGCAAACGGTTCTGCGGTTGAATACTGTTGTCAATCATGCGCCATTTGCTGGGGGAAAACCTTAAAAAGTTATATATGGAAATCGACTTGTCGAAATGCGCAAAATGGTCGGTCATATCAATAAAATGCGACATAATGCCACCTTTCTTGAGCAACTTGTTAAACTCACCAAGAATTTCCTTCAGCTCAGTTTCTGAAATATGCTCAAAGGTATTATTTGAATGGATTAAATCGAAAACCTCTACACCAAATGCGCTATCGCGGGCATCACGAATTTTAACAATAATACCCAAATTATAAAGTAGCTGCTGCTCAGGGATGCTTTCCGACTTTAAAATTGATTTAAGCTGTTCTATTCGCTCTTGAACTAATTGCTCATTTTCAACGCTCAATCTTCCTGCTTCAATTTCGCTTAAGAACCTTTTGATGGTTAGCTTTGTGTAATCTCTTTTAATGTGGTTGGCAATATCAACGGTATAAATTCTATTTACGCCTTTTAGGAAGAAATAAATTGGAATTACCGGATACCAACCCGTGCCAAGCTCAAGCGTTTTTGAAGGAATTTCAGAACCTGTTAACTCGGTGAAATATTTTAAATGGTTTCTGGCATGGATTAACCTGTCGGAGAAATATTCATCCGTCAATTCAACACCATGTGTAACATGTTTTTGAAAGAAGAAATTTATGCTATGTCTAAAGGGAAGGAACGAAATGATTTTTTGAACCAACGCCTTTGTAACCCAACTATATTGCATACAAAATCAGCAATTAATCTCCAAAATATTTTTTATTAGAGCCCGTGAAAGTAGTAATTTGTTGGGAAATAGCCAAAGATGTAAAAGAAATCACATAGAATTCATTAATAACAAATAATAAACAAGAATATTAATAAAAAAAATCTTTGAAAAGTAAAAAAATTCCGGAACACTCCCCCTTTTTGAAAAGGGAGCCGGGGGGATTTGATTAGATGTAAAAAACTTTATCTTTACTTTAATGAATCAAACTAATTACAATAAAAAACTTAAAGGATTCTCAAGAGAACTAAGGAATAACTCAACATTGGGTGAAATAATTCTTTGGAAAAAAGTTCTAAGGGCAAAAGAATTTCATGGTTTTCAGTTTAACAGACAATTTATAATTGGGAACTTTATTGTTGACTTTATTTGCCGCAAACTAAAGTTAATAATCGAAATTGATGGCTACTCGCATTACTTTAAGCAAGAAAAAGATGCCGAAAGAGATAGAATATTATCTGATATGGGATACACAGTTTTAAGATTTACAGAGAATGAAGTGAGACACAACTTAGACGATGTTGTGTCTCAACTTGAAAAGTTTGTGGAAGAAAAAATTTCCTGATTCAAATATAAAGGCAAGTTATAAATCCCCCTGGCCCCCTTTAGGAAAGGGGGAATATTCCGTATAAATTCTATAATCCTTTTGCAATTTCAACAATATTTTCTGCGCGGCCCATGGTGTAAAGATGAATTATGGGAGCACCGTTTGCAAGCAATTCTTTTGCCTGCGTAATACTCCATTCTACTCCAAGTTTCCAAACATCGCGGTTTGTGCTACACTTCGAAATTGCTTTCGAAAGTTCGGTAGGAATTGTTACCCCAAACATTTTGGGTAGAATACTCTGATGATCCTTAACTGCAACGGGTTTTAATCCCGGAATTATCGGAACGGTGATTCCTGCTTTTCTGCACCGATCAACAAAATCGAAGTAAACTTTATTATCAAAAAACATCTGAGTTACAATGTATTCTGCTCCGACATCAACCTTCTGCTTCAGATGGAAAATATCAGCGTCAAAATTTGGCGATTCCTGATGTTTCTCGGGATAACCGGCAACTCCAACCGAAAAATGTGTTGGAATGGGATTTTCAACATACTTCTCCATGTACTCGCCCTTATTCATTTGCATAATTTGCTTCAGCAAATCGTCTGCATGATTATGTCCCTCGGGATGTGGCTCGAACTTTCCCGTAATTTTATCGCCATCGCCCCGGAGAACCAGAAGATTTCTGATTCCCAAAAAATCCAAATCAATCAGTGCTTCCTCGGTTTCGCGCTGCGAAAATCCGCCGCAAATAATATGCGGAACCACATCAACTTTATACTTTCCAATTATTGCGGCAGCAATTCCAACCGTGCCGGGACGTTTCCTGACAACTGCCGGAGTTTTTCGTCCGTTAACATTGATGTAAGTAAGTTCCTCACGATGGTACGTAATGTTTATGTACGGCGGATTGAATTCCATTAGCTGGTCGAGCGTAGAAAAAATTGTATTGATACTGCTACCTTTTACTGGCGGTAAAAGTTCGAAAGAAAGGCGCGAGCCTTTTAAATTATTGAGATGTTCAGGTATTGTCATTTTTATTAATTTTTACCACACTAGGCACAAAAGACACATTAACCTATTGTTACTACTGTGCCTATTGTGGTTATGATTCTATATATTATTCGGTATAAATCGTTTTGTTTCCTCAATGCTACTTCCCATCCGCTTCGAATAGTTTTCAATTTGTTCACTATCAATTTTTCCAACATTAAAATATTTTGATTCAGGATGAGAAAAATAGTATCCCGAAACCGATGCAGCAGGTAACATCATCAAACTTTCTGTTAACTCAATTCCTGCATTATTTTTAGCATCAAGCAACCTAAAAATTTCTGCTTTTTGCCTATGATCGGGACAAGATGGATAACCCGGTGCAGGGCGAATTCCAACGTAGTTCTCCTTCAGGAACTCTTCAACCTCAATGTTTTCGCTTTGGGCGTAACCCCAAATTTCGCAACGAACTTTTTCGTGCATAACTTCGGCAAAAGCCTCGGCTAGCCTATCGGCTAAAACTTTGCAAAGAATTGCGCTGTAATCGTCACCCTTTTCTGAAAAATCTTTTGCCAACTTATCTACGCCAATTCCTGCTGTAACAGCAAAGATTCCAACCCAGTCATCAATATTTGAACCAACAGGCGCAATAAAATCAGATAAGCAAAGGTTTGGTTCTCCAGCTGCTTTTATTTCCTGATTCCGAAACTGCGGAAATTTTGCAGCAATTTTGGTTCTGGATTCATCCTCAAAAACAAGGATATCATCATCCTGCGAAGCAGCCGGAAGAATTGCCACAACCCCATTTGCTGTAAGATTTTTGTCTTTAACTATCCAATCGAGCAGATTGTAGGCATCGTTGTAAAGTTTAAGCGCTTCCTTCCCTTTTATTGAATCACTCAAAATCTGCGGATACTTTCCTTTCATCTCCCAAGCATGGAAAAAGTAAGTCCAGTCGATGTATTTCCTCAATTCTTCAATCGGATATTCGTTGAAAATAAATACTCCAGATTCTTTAGGTTTTGGCGGAACGTACTTCTCCCAATTAATTTTTAAATGATTTTTTCTGGCATCACTTAAACTTATTTTAGTAGGATTTGCATCTTTATAATTCTTAATAACTTTTTCGTAATCTGCATCTATCCTACTTATCAGCTGCAATTTCTTTTCGGGAGTCAACAATTCAGTAGCAACCGAACTTGCCTGCGACGCATCCTTAATGTGTATTACTCCACCAGAATAGTTTGGTAAAATTTTAAGCGCAGTGTGAAGTTTCGATGTTGTGGCTCCACCAATTAACAGCGGAATTTTAAGCCCTTTCCGTTCCATTTCTGCTGCTACGTGACACATTTCGTCCAGCGATGGAGTAATTAATCCGCTTAAACCAACAATATCAACTTGTTGATTAATTGCGGTTTCAATAATTTTCTCGGCAGGAACCATCACTCCAAGATCGATAATTTCGAAGCCATTGCAGGCCATAACAACTCCAACAATATTTTTCCCGATATCATGAACATCGCCTTTTACTGTTGCCAGCAAAATTTTCCCACGCAAAACTGATTTTTTCTCACTCTCGATATGCGGTTCAAGAATTGCAACTGCCTGCTTCATCACTCTGGCGCTTTTTACAACCTGTGGAAGAAACATGCGGCCCGTTCCAAAAAGTTCTCCAACAACCTTCATCCCGTCCATCAGCGGTTCCTCTATAACTTTTAGCGCCGATTTATAGAAGTCGAGCGCTTCTGCAACATCCAAATCAATAAACTCGGTTATTCCCTTTACCAACGCATGCTCCAACCTTTTGCTTACCGATTGATTTCTCCACTCAAGTTTTTTTGAGACTTCTTCCTTCTCATCATGAGATTCCTGCGCGTACATCAGCAACCTTTCGGTTGCTTCTTTTCGTCGGTTAAGAACCAAATCTTCGGTTAACTTAAGCAAATCAGGTTCTATTTCAGTATAAACCTGCAATTGCGACGGATTTACAATTCCCATATCCATTCCTGCATTTACTGCATGGAAAAGAAAAACCGAATGGATTGCCTCGCGAACCCTATCGTTTCCTCTGAAGGCAAACGATAAATTGCTTACTCCTCCGCTAACTTTGGCAAAAGGAAGATTCTGCTTTATCCACCGTGTTGTTTCAATGAAACTTACTGCTAAATCAGCATGTTCCCTCATTCCGGTTCCAATTGCCATTACATTCGGATCGATAATTATATCGCAAGGATTTACGCCAACTTTGTTCACCAAAATACTATAGCTACGTTCTGCAATCTCAATTCTGCGCTGTGTTGAAGCAGCCTGACCATTCTCATCGAAAAGCATAACCACCATTGCTGCTCCATAACTTTTTATGATTTTGGCATGCTCAATAAACTTCGTTTCACCCTCCTTCAAACTTATTGAGTTCACTATGCTTTTTCCCTGAATACATTTTAGTCCGGCTTCAATAATGCTAAAGCGCGACGAATCAATCATAAACGGAACTCGACAAATTTCCGGTTCTGCTGCAAGCAAATTCAGAAAAGTTACCATTGCCTTTTCGCCATCGATAAGCGCATCGTCCATGCAAATATCGATGACTTGTGCGCCGCCCTCAACCTGCTCGCGGGCAACCGAAACAGCTTCATCATACTTGCCTTCGGCAATTAGGCGGGCAAATTTTTTTGAACCGGCAACATTTGTTCGTTCGCCAATATTCACAAAATTTGTATTGGGACGAATCTCCAGCAACTCTAAACCGCTTAACCTTGTATATTTTGGAATTTCAGGAATTATTCTTGGCGAATAACGATTTGCAACTTTAGCAATTTGCCTAACATGTTCGGGCGATGTTCCGCAACATCCACCAACAATATTCAGCCAACGGTTTTTCAGCATTTGCTCCACAAGATTCGCCATTTCCCGAGCCGATTGATCGTAACCTCCCAGCTCGTTTGGTAAACCTGCATTTGGATGTGCACTAACAAAAAACTCAGTATTTTCTGAAAGTTCTTCAATATACGGAATCAATTGCTCTGCACCAAGAGCGCAATTTAGACCGATGCTGAAAAGTGGAAAATGGCTAACCGATTCAACGAATGCCCGAAGCGTTTGACCTGAAAGCGTCCGACCGCTGGCATCGGTTATAGTTCCAGAAACCATTACTGGAATATCCAGATTTTTTTCTTCCAGAATTTTGCCAATGGCAAATAGCGCAGCCTTAGCATTTAGCGTATCGAAAATTGTTTCGACCAGAAGTAAATCCGCGCCGCCTTCAACCAAACCATAAACCTGCTCTTTGTACGAATTTACTAACATATCAAAAGTCACTGCACGGAATGCAGGATTATTCACATCGGGGGACATGGATGCAGTTCGGTTCGTAGGTCCAATGGATCCGGCCACAAATCGTGGTTTATCAGGATTTATTTTTGTGAATTCATCACAAGCCTTTCTGGCAATTCGGGCTGCTTCACGATTTATTTCACGAACAAGATTTTCAGTTCCGTAATCGCTCTGCGAAATTCTGTTTGCGTTAAAAGTATTTGTTTCAACAATATCAGCCCCAGCCTCCAAATACGAGCGATGAATCTGCTCCACCACATCGGGACGAGTTAACACCAAAATATCGTTATTTCCCTTTAACAGCGATGGGTGTTCAGCAAACCTGCTTCCCCGAAAATCCTCCTCGGTCAGTATAAATTTTTGCAGCTGCGTACCCATTGCCCCATCGAGGACAAGGATACGCTGGGTGATTATTTTATTTAATATTTCTTTTGTTGACATCGCTCTTTGATTTAAGAATGAGGATTAACGATTTAAGATTTTAGAAGTTATAGTGGAGAAAAAATCACAAATCACAAATCACAAATCGTTAATCTCTAATCGATATTCCTCAGATTCCTTCCGGTGTTTCCAAAAACGCAAGGAATACATCCAGTTTTCCTATCAATTTCTGAATTTTATGCAGATTTTTCAGGTTGATAGTTCCCGTAACGTAGTTGAAATCACGCCCGCTGTACTTTTCATCGATACTCTCAAAATCGAAATGTCCAAAATCGATTATATCCTTATATCGCAGATAAATCTTAATATTTACATCGTTCGAAAAGTTTGGCGTTTCAAAGTACTTACGTTTTTTGTACTCGTACCTGTAACCATGCATGCGAGCAGTAATATCCGATAAAACTGCGCTTCCGGTTGGAAATCCGCCCGCTCCTTTTCCAAACATAAACTGTTTTTCGTAGAATTCTCCACGAATTATTACTCCATTGTACTCGTCCTCAACGTTATAAATATAATCATCGGGTTTTACCAGCTTAGGCATCACCAACAAGTTAAACGAATTTCCGTTAATCTTGGTTGCCTGCGCAATAAGTTTAATCTTCAACCCTTTCTCACGTGCAAAACGGATATCAAAACTGTTGAGTTTATTGATTCCCACAACAAAAACCTGATCAGGATTAACAATGGTTCCAAAACCATGCGCAGCCAGAATTATCAGCTTGCTAAGGGAATCCAGTCCGCTTACATCTAATGTTGGATCAGCCTCGGCATAGCCAAGTTCCTGAGCTTTTCGCAGCGCTTCCTGATACGAACTATTCTCATTGAAAATTTTTGAAAGGATGTAGTTCGATGATCCATTAAGAATTCCTGTGATTGAGAGGAGTAGATCGTTATCGTAATACTCCTCAAGATTTCGAATAACAGGAATACTGCCGCAGGCAGAAGCATCGTAGAGCAGTGCGCTTCCGGTTTGATGCTGAATTTCAATCAACTCATCCAAATGCGTTGCAAGCATTTTTTTATTTCCCGATACAACGCTTTTTCCTGAAAGCAAAGCGGACTTCACGATATTATAGGCTTCATCAGCATCGCTGATTAGTTCAACAACCAGGTTGATTTCAGGATCGTTGATAATTTTTTGTGAATCAGTACAGAAAATTTCTCTTGCAAGGGAACGCTCCTTTTGGGGTTCCTTAATGCAAATGGTTTTTATTTGGGCTTTTGTTGCCGGACTCTTTTGTAGAACGTGGTAAAGGCCTTCGCCTACCACTCCAAATCCAAAAAGTCCAATTGTTTGTTTGGTATCTTGTGTTTTCATTTTGTTTGTTTGTGCGTTTGTGCGTTTCACTTTGTGTGAAATAGAAATTCGTTAATAATCTCACTTAACTTTTCATTTTCGATCAGAAATCCATCGTGGCCAAATGCTGAGTCAATCTCAGCGTAGATTGCTCCTGGAATCAGATCAGCCAGCATTTTTTGCTCCTGCGGAGGAAATAGAATATCAGTTGTAATTCCAATGCAGAGCGTTTTTGCTTTTACTTTGGAAAGTGCATCCGCAAAACTTCCGCGACCGCGGGCCACATTATGCGTATCCTGACTTCGGGTAATTGAGTGGTAACAATGTGCATTAAACCTGTCAATCAACTTTTTCCCCTGATATCGCTGGTAACTGGAAGCACGAAAATCCGAAACTTTCTCGTTGTCACTTTCCGATTGAGTTAAGTTGTACGCTTCGTAACCTCGGTAACTTAAAAGTCCAAGTCCACGTGCAGCAGCCAATCCGGCTTTCCCTCCGTTCGGATCGCCATTAAAAAAGGTTGAGTCGGCTTCTATGGACATTCGCTCAGTTTCGTTGATTGCAATTGCCCAAGCTGTTTGCATGTAAGTTGTTGCAATCAGCATCATATTTTCAAATCTTTCAGGATACATGATTGCCCACTCCATACTTTGAAATCCTCCGATTGATCCGCCGGTAACAAGGAAAATTTTATCAATTCCCAGATGTTCACGTAAAATTTCGTGAGCATTTGCCCAATCGCGAACTGTGATCAATGGAAAATTGTTTAACCATTGTTTCCCTGTATTCGGATTTATGCTAAGTGCTCCGGTTGTTCCGTAACAACTTCCAAGAATATTTGCGCAAACAAGATTGTATTTTTCCGGATCGAAAAGTTTTCCCTTGCCAACCATTCCCGGCCACCAATCCTCTGCGTCGGAGTTGGCAGTTAAGGCGTGGCAAATCCAAATTACAGGTTTCTGTTTATTAATGATTTCCTCAGAAATATGGTAGCAAATCTCAATATCTGTAAGAATTTCACCAGATTCTAGTTTAAATTCTCCTTTGTGAGTGTAGGTTTTTCCGATCATTTCAAAATTTCAATTTCTATTAAATTTCCTTTAGTGCGTTCTCAAAATCCCCAATAATATCATCAACGTGCTCTAATCCAACCGAAACTCTCAGCAAGCTGGGTGTTACGCCGGCTTTTTTCTGTTCATCCTTGCTGAGCTGCTGATGCGTTGTGTTTGCCGGTTGGATTATAAGCGTTCGCGAATCGCCAACATTGGCAACGTGGTTCACCAACTTTAGACTGTCAACAACTCTAGAAGTTTTATTTTGATCACCATCAATTTCAAAAGTCAGCACGCTTCCAAAACCATTTTTAAAATACTTTTTGGCTAAACTATGAGAAAAATGCTCTTCTAAACCTAAATAGTTCACAAACTTAACTTTAGGATGAGTTTTTAACCAATGTGCAAGTTTCAACGCATTTTCACATTGACGCTCAACCCGCAACGAAAGAGTTTCCAATCCGTGAAGCATCAAAAAAGAATTAAACGGACTAATGCATGGGCCCAAATCGCGAAGACCTTCGCAACGAGCACGCGCAATGAATGCAGCATTACCGAATTTCTCGGTATATTTTAGTCCATGATATCCGGCAGATGCCTCGGAAAGCAAGGAAAATTTTCCATTATTCCAGTCAAAGTTACCTGAATCGGTAACAACTCCACCAAGAACAGTTCCATGCCCGTTTATCCACTTTGTGGCCGATTGAACCACAATGTGAGCGCCGAACTCAACTGGGCGACAAAGAAATCCCGCTGCCGCAAACGTATTATCAACAATTAAGGGAATTCCATACTTTCCTGACAACTTGTTTATTTCATTAAAATCAGGAACTGAAAAACCGGGATTTCCAATTGTTTCAACATAAATTGCTTTTGTTGTAGAATCAATTTCTGCCTCAATATCTTCGCTGCTATTACTTTTCGCAAAACGAGAATTGATTCCAAGATTTTTCAGGTAAACTTTCAGCTGATTGAATGTTCCACCGTAAAGGTATGGCGAAGCAACCAGCGAATCGCCTGCTGAAAGAATTGTTGTAATTGCAATTAGCTGAGCAGCATGTCCCGATGAAACAACTAGCGAATCGATTCCTCCTTCAAGCGCAGTGATTCTTTTTTCAAGAATTTCGGTTGTTGGATTTGTTATCCGGCTGTAGATGTTTCCTTGCTCCTCCAGAGCAAAAAGTTGCTGTGCATGTTTGCTATCCTTAAATCGGTAAGCAGTTGTAAGGTAAAGCGGCACAGCTTGCGACAACGAAACCGGATCGGGTTCATAGCCTGCGTGTATTTGAAGAGTTTCGTAGCTATATGGTTGATTATTCATTTTTATTATCAAAATGTAAAATGTAAAACAATAAATGAAAAATGTAAAAGTATATTGCCCCCAGCAATCCCTTGGACTGCAAAGAGTAAACCCATCCTATTCAGGGGCTAAAAATTACCAGCTGCGCTGGCCGCGCATGGAACATGCCGACCCATTTTGGCTGCTACAGAGAAATGAAAATCGGTGTTGGATAAACGACAACACTACGCCTGCTTTGGCAAAAAAGAAAGTGAAATGGAAAACGTTTTTTGTTTTCATAAACTGGTTTTTAATTTATAATTCCCTTTCGGGCAGGTTTTAGCACCTTTTTCGCCAGCTGCGAAGGTTGCTAGAGCATCAGCGAGCCTGTTCTCTCCGCTCTTCTTTATAAACAAACCTTTTGTAAGGGATGTAATTTCAATACTTTGGCAAAAGTACACTTTTTTTTGTTACAACAAAATATATGAAGTTTTTTCTGTAATCGTCAAACTTTCATGCCTATAATACTAACATCATCAACCTGAGATTTTTTGCCTTTCCAATCGTTAAACGTTCGTTCTAAAACTTTTTTCTGTTTGTCAAGTGGAGTATCGGCAAGATTACAAATGAGCTTTCGTAACTCAGTAATCCGGAATTTTTTTCCATCAGGACCACCAAATTGATCGGCAAACCCATCAGAAAAAATATACACGATATCACCTTCTAGCAGCTTAATGCTATGAGTAATAAAACTAACTTCTTCAAAGTATGAGCCAACAGGTTGCTTATTTGGACGAATTTGGTATAGAATATGGCTTTGATTTTTTGTTGCAATGTTGCTTGCTGCCGGGGGTAACCCAATTCTACGTGAAATAAAAATTGGGATGTTTGCACCAGAATAACTAAGTTCTTTATTTACTGGATTATAGTTACAAAAAGCGATATCCATTCCATCAAATATTTCAGCACCTTCACGCTGCTCGAGACTGTCTCCAAAGAACTCATTCACTTTATTTAGTACATCTCCCGGATTAGAAATGTTTAATTCCGACACAATTCTGTTTAGGCCGTAGGTTCCAATAATACTCATAAATGCGCCAGGAACACCATGCCCTGTACAATCGGCAACCGCAAAGAGTAATCGTCCATTCTTTTCCTTAAACCAGTAAAAATCGCCACTAACAATTTCACGGGGAAGAAAAAGAAGAAATGATTCGCTAAAAAACTCCTTGAACTTAAGCGAAGCCCTAAGTATTGCCTGCTGTATTCGCTTTGCATAGTTTAAGCTATCGGTAAAATCGCGGGTTTGCTTTTCAGCAAATCTTTTTTTCTTTTCTAGTATGTCCTTTTGTACAGAGAGCAATTTATTTGCCTCCTTCTTATGCCTATACTCACGATACGAAAAAATAATAATGGCTATGGAAAGTGCAAGTATTAATAGAAGCAGAACCTGGTTGTGCCTTTGCTTTGAAATAAATACTTTATTGCGTTCTAGCTCTAACTCTTTTTTCTCAATCAGTTTTTCTTGTTTTTCTTGTTCAACCTTTTGCTCAAGTTTTGCTGCTTCGCTAACTTTCTTAAGGTTATATAAACTATCTGTTAATTGTACATATTGATTCAAATTTTTGAATGCGCTTGAATAATCAAATAACCTTGCATGAGCTTTCGATAAACCAAGGTATGCTTGCTGCATTTGCTTGGTTGAACCCGATAGTACTGCATGAGATAAGGCGGAATTAAAGGCTTCTATTGATTTTTGAATGTGATTATTGTGTAAAAAAAGCTCTCCTTTGCGAATTAAGGTCAAAGGTAATCCTCTTATATCGCCAACTTGGTTTTGAAACCTTTCTACCTCAACTATTAATTGTTCTGCCTGTATGAAATTCCTTTTACTCATCATTATTTCAGCAAGCAAAGATTTAGCGTTAAAAAATTCCTTAATATCAGTATTTTCGAGTGTTCTCAAAGCTAGTAAACAGTACCTTTCTGCTTCAATCAAATCATACTCGTTAATATAAACTCCAGATAACGTTACTAGGGTTCTTCCAATTGATAATGAATCGTTTAAACTTCTAAAAATTTCAAGAGCTGTAAAAAAATTCTTCTTTGCTGAAGGGAAATTACCCAAATTACTATGAATAACTCCAAGCGATACATGCGATTTTGCAATGTTTACCGAATCATTGAAACTTTGAAAAAAATCGATTGCCTGAAGCGAATATTCCATTGCACGGCTAACATTTCCCAACTCAACCTCAACATCAGGAATCGTAACAAGAAAAAAAGAAATGCTTGTCGTGTCAAACAGTTGCTTACTCAGGGTTAAACCCTTGTACAAATATTCTAGCATTTCCTCTCTAATATTTTTATCGAGATGAATTTGAGAGAGTAAACAGTAAGCATTCAGCCTGTTAACATCAGATTTCGTTTCAACAGCAATCAGGTATGCGTGGTTCGCTGCGATAAGGGCTTCATCGAACTGCTGATTTGCTATATAATAGTTTGCTTTAACTGTTTCTGCTTCAAAAAGCATTTTCCAGTCCCTTGCTTTCTCAATTTCAATAATTGCTTTGTTTATAACCGATAAGGAAGCTTCAGGTTCAGTTATAGCGTTATTCAAGGCAAGGGTTAACTTATATTTTACACGAACCGGATCGTATGGTTCAAATCGTGTTTTTTCCTGAGGGAATGTTTCGTTTACTGCAAGCAGAAAAAATAGCCCTGCAGCCACATAAATACGTGAAAATAATATTTTATGAAATATTCTTATCATAAGACAGTTATATTCTGTTACAAAAGTAGTTTTTTTAGTTGTTCCATCATCGAAATGTTGTTCACATTTATTTTTGTGTATCACAGAGGGTGTTAAATCACATATTACAATCACCTGTTGATAACTTTTTAACAAGCTTCGAAAAAAGGGGAATACTAAAAGTTGCTCTAGAAATTAAAAAGCTATAATTTTGCTCAAACTTTTAGGAATGATTTTTCTAGCGCTAAGCATCCTTTCCTCTGCCCTAATCCTTGTGGTTTTCAAACTACTAAGTCGATATAAAGTTCATACTTTCAGTGCAATTATAGTTAATTACCTCACAGCCTGCCTTGCAGGTTTTTTTTTGAGTAGCAGCAATCCTTTCACAGCTTCTGTATTTACCCAAAAGTGGTTTCCCATTGCACTCCTAATTGGAGTTATGTTTATTGTAATGTTTTACGTAATTGGGAAAAGTACGCAAAAAGCCGGAGTTGCCGTTACAACCGTTGCCGTTAAAATGTCGGTGGTTGCCCCAATTGCTTTCTCAATATACTACGATGCGAACGATTCGCTAACTTTACTAAAAACCATCGGAATTCTGCTAGCGGTTCTTTCGGTTCTCTTAACTGTATACCAAAAGAATAATAAGCAGATAGATATAAAAAAGATTCTTCTTCCTGCATTCCTGTTTATTGGGATGGGAATAGTTGACTCGTTTGTAAAATTTGCTCAAGCAACTTACATCACCAACGAGCTAACCCCTACATTCTCCTCGTTAACTTTCACGGTTTCACTAGTTATTGGCATTCTTATTCTACCATTCAACCACAATGCTGCAAAAAATTTATCAAAAATTAAATCGTGGATTTTAGGGGTTTTACTGGGGCTTTTCAACTTTGGTTCGATGTACTTCCTAATTCTTGCGCTTAACCATGTTGATGTTTCAACCGGAGAGCAGGCAATGGGCTCAGTAGTTTTTGGAATAAATAACATAGGAATTGTTACGCTTAGCGTGCTGATTGGGTTCACGTTCTTCAAGGAACGGCCAAAAGCATTGAACTGGGTAGGAATTGCTCTTTCAGGTGTAGCAATAATAATATTGGCAATAAGCTAGAAACGATGATTGATTCTGATACATATAACACAATAAAATCAAAATCGGAAGGCCTTTACAAGGAGAAGGGAAGTAAATTTATTGCCCTGGCATTTCCTGCAACTGCAGAGGAGGAAGTGAAGGATATTCTTGGAAATTTACGTAAAGAGTACCATGATGCACGCCACCATTGTTATGGTTACGTTCTTGGTTTTAATGGTGAAAACTGGAGAGCCAACGATGATGGAGAACCATCGAGCACTGCAGGAAAACCAATTCACGGGCAGATTGTTAGCCGAAATTTAACTAACATACTGGTAGTGGTAATCCGTTACTTTGGTGGAACAAAGCTGGGAGTTTCAGGATTGATAAATGCCTACAAAACAGCAGCATCGGAGGCACTCGATAGCGCAGAAATTATTACAAAAACGGTAAACGACATTTACAAAGTAAACTTTGCGTACCCTGCCATGAACGATGTGATGAAGCTGGTGAAGGATGAGGATTTGGGAATTGTAGAACAGTACTTCGATACCAACTGCTCAATTACCCTCTCGGTTAGGCAGGCAAAAACCGAAATGGTAATGGATAAAATTGAAAAAATTGACTCTGCCATAGCAGACTTTATTCGAACTGAATAGCACTATTAGCCTCGTTTTTTACGAGGCTTTTTTTTGAAAAAATTTTAACAACTATACCTAAATCAAAAAGCATGAAAAACAAAAGTTTGGTAGCAATTAACGAGCTTAGCAAGGAGGAGATAATTAAAATCCTCGACTTGGCCGAGGAGTTCGAAAAGAACCCAGTTCAAAACATTATGAACAAAAACGTTGTAGCCACGTTGTTCTTTGAGCCCTCAACCCGAACTCGCCTTAGCTTCGAAAGCGCAGTAAATCGCCTTGGCGGAAAAATTATCGGGTTCTCGGAAGCCGCAAACACATCCGTATCGAAGGGAGAAAGTTTGAAGGACACAATCCTTACTGTAGCAAACTACTCCGACCTTATCGTCATGCGCCACCCAATTGAGGGGAGCGCACGTTACGCAAGCGAAGTATCGCCAGTTCCAATTATAAACGCTGGCGATGGTGCAAACCAGCATCCAACCCAGACACTGCTCGACCTTTACTCAATCCGAAAGACACAGGGAACTCTGCAAAATCTGAATATTTTCCTTGTTGGCGATTTAAAGTACGGACGAACGGTTCACTCGCTGCTTATGGCCATGAGCCGTTTTGGCGCATCATTCACTTTTGTTGCACCAAAAGAGCTGCAAATGCCAAACGAGTATAAGATGTACCTAAACGAACTCGGTTTGAAGTACACTGAACAAACAGATTTGAACGAGAACCTTGAACAGGCTGATATCATTTACATGACCCGAGTTCAAAGGGAACGCTTTTCCGATCCGCTAGAGTACGAAAAAGTAAAAAACGTGTACGTGCTTCGCAACAAAATGTTGGCAAATACAAAACCCAACATGCGCGTTCTTCATCCCCTACCCAGAGTAAACGAAATTCATACCGATGTTGACGAGAACCCAAAAGCCTACTACTTTCCACAGGCAATGAACGGAGTTTACACCCGTATGGCCATTATGGCAATAATTCTAGGATTAAAATAATTATTTAAAAATATAACCATGGTAGAAAAAAAACAGCTGAGCGTTAGCGCAATTGAGAATGGTACAGTAATTGACCATATACCAGCACAGAACCTTTTCAAGGTAATTTCCATCCTTGGGCTCGACAAGTTCGACAACCTTATTACATTTGGAACAAACATGGAAAGCCATCGCTTTGGAAAGAAAGCAATTATAAAAATTGCCGATAAATTCTTCGAACGCGAGGAGATTAATCGTATTGCTCTTGCAGCCCCCCTAGCTAAACTCAACATTATTAAAAACTATGCGGTTGTTGAGAAACAAGTTGTTGAGGTTCCCGATAGCATAACAGGAATTGTGAAATGCGTTAACCCAAAATGTATAACAAACGTTGAAGCAGTTAAAACCAAGTTTCAGGTAATTGACAAGAAGAATGTTTCGCTAAAATGCCACTACTGCGAAAAGATTACCGACCAGGAGCATATGGTTTACCTTTAACCATTATTAATAAAAAAGAGGCTGTCTCAAAAGTTAAAAAGGATTAGATTTACTTCTCTGTGGTACTCTGTGATTCCCCTGTGATACATTGTGATACATTAAATTATAAATTTCACAGAGTTTCTCAGTGTCCTTCACAGAGTCACACAATGAACTTTTGAGACACCCTCTTTTTTACCACATCGTCTTTTTTACCTGAGCCGGTCTAAACTTCTAACCAGCGCTTCATCGCGTGCTATTGCCCGAAGGGCAAGAAAAACAAGTATTGCCGATACAGTGGGGAACACGAAAAAGAGGGTAAAAGAGAAGTCGGCAGTTATTGCCTTCTGAGCCATTTTAATGTAGTAAAACATAAGCCCCTGCAATCCAACAAGTAGAATCACATTGAATGTTGAGAGCCTAATCTGAAGTATCCTACGCTTGAATAGGAATATTGAAACTACCGTAACAAGCAAGCATAATGATATAAGTATTGAAAGAGGGAGCGTGCTAAAGGCAGCCCTCTCCCCCGTTTTTTGTACTATAAAACCTTTAAATCCTATCTCGTATACAATAGTATCAAACTCACCAACCATTTCTGCTATCGGGAAAAAAACTAAGAACGATAGCAGAATTGCTGCAATTAGTAAAAAAACTGTTTGAATTCTCTGAATCATCGTTATTCAATTTCTAGTAAAACAACAAAAGCTCTACTCAACTAGTCGAATTCCAACAAAAGTTTAGTTACTACCTAAAATTAAAGGTAGTCCATCCTTTCCGCTTCCCACAACAACCACCTTTGTGTTGGGTGACTTAGCAAGTTCAGTTGTTGCTTCAATGCCCCGCATCTTTAGCAAGTTGGTGGTTAAACTACTATTAATAATTTGGTTTGCACGAGCTTCACCTTCGGCTGCAATTCTTCTTCGTTCAGCTTCACTTTTTTCGCGGTCGAGCTTAAATTGGTACGCAAGCGCTTCCTGCTCCTGAGTTAGCTTATTCTCAATAGCCTGCTGTATTTGCTGTGGTAAGCTGATGCTTCTGATGAGCAAGGCTCTCATGTCAATGTAATTCTTATTCAAAATTTTAGCAGTTTCGGTAATTATTGTTTGCTCCACCTCGCTACGTTTGGTTGAATAAATTTCTTCAGCGGTATACCTTCCGGCTACCTGGCGAACCGAAGAGCGTACCTCTGGAATAACCAATTGATTAATATAGTTTTTCCCAAAAATTTCATGTAATGAACCAATATTTTGATAAATTGGGTTAAATCGAACCGAGATATCGATTATTACTTTAAGACCATTCTTATCTAGCACATCCATAGTTTCCTCTGCCTTAAGCTCCTTTACGTCGTACACATGAAAGTCATTCCATGGGGCAACTACATGAAATCCAGGCTGGTAAATATTCTCCTTATCCAAACCAGAGGTAAAGGGTCTAAAAATAACGGCTCTTTCCCCGGGTTGAATAATGTAGAACATTCTGCTACTGAAGATTATCAACAATAAAACTCCTACAATTAGCACAACTATTAGTAACTGATTCCTTTTCATCGTTATATATGGTTTTAGTTAATATTCATTTCTTAACTTTTTTTCGGAAACAAAGTTAGTGTAATCCTAAAAAACAGCCCCAATTATACCCTACATTTTTTAATATTTTAAGGAAATGTAATTTTGTTGGACAATTTTCTATTAGGTTTGTAGTTTTTTGAATAGTTCACTTTTTGTTTAGTATAACCAATGATTAAACGATTCCAAAATAATATTTCAAAAAGTATTTTTACTGTTTTTAAGCTAATTCTTTTTTTCTTATTGGTTCACCAACAAACTTTCGGACAGGGTTTGGGGCAAATTTTTGGAACCATAACTGACCAAAACGGGAAACCTGTACCCTACGCAAACATTGTGATTAAGGGAACAACCCTTGGGATTGCTGCCAACGAGTTTGGCAAGTATAAGCTTATGGTTCCTCAGTCCGATACCATAACCGTTGAATTTTCGAGCATTGGTTACTCAAACCTCTCAGTTCCAATTAAAATAAGTGCCGGAGAAAGTAAGCAGCTAAACGTAACTCTTCAGCTGTCTCAGAGCCAAATAGAAGAGGTTTCGGTTCTTGCCTACCAACGAAGGTTTGGCAATATTGAGCGCATTGACCATCGCGACATCGATTTTATTCCCGATGTATCGGGAAATTTTGAATCGCTGCTAAAATCCCTTCCCGGAGTCTCCTCCTCCAACGAGCTTAGCTCACAGTACTCGGTTCGCGGTGGTAGCTTCGACGAGAACCTTGTGTACGTTAACGATATTGAGGTTTACCGCCCGTTTCTAATACGTTCTGGGCAACAGGAAGGCCTTAGCTTCATTAACTCCGACATGGTTGAGGGGGTTGAATTCTCTGCAGGTGGATTTAATGCTGAGTTTGGCGATAAGATGGCATCGGTTCTCAGCATTCGCTACCGTCAACCTCTTAAAAATTCTGCTCGTGCAGAGGTCAGTTTGCTTGGTGCAAGCGGTGTGGTTGAAGGTGTTTCGAAAAACGGGAAATTCTCACACATTTCAGGAATTCGTTACAAAACTTCACAGTACCTCCTTCGTACTTTGGATGTAAAGGGCGACTACAAACCTTCGTTTGTCGATTTTCAAACCAACCTGGTTTGGCGTTTCAGCAACAGGTTTAGCGTTAGCTTCCTGGGAAACTACTCGTCAAACAAGTACCTTTTTGCTCCTGAAATTAGGGAAACTCGCTTCGGAACCTTCAACAATGCACTTCAGCTGAAGGTTTACTACGATGGACAGGAAGTGAACCGCTTCGAAACTGCGCAGGGCGCAGTAACCTTCGATTTTCGTCCAACCGAGGAACTATCGTTAAAAGTAATCGCCAGTACTTACGTTGCTCGTGAGGCCGAAACCTTCGATGTGCTAGGACAATACTTGCTTAACGAGCTGGATAATAATTTAGGTTCAACTACCTATGGCGACAGCCTTATAAATGTTGGAATTGGCGGATTCCTGAATCATGCCCGAAACTACCTAAACGCCGACTTCTACCGGTTTGAGCATCTGGGTTCGCACGTAACCGAAGCCAACAAGCTGAAGTGGGGCTTCCGATTCCAGATTGAGAACATAAGCGATGAAATAAACGAGTGGGAACTCATCGACTCCTCGGGCTACGCAGTTCCATATAACGGCGAGGAACTAGTATTAAACTACTGGCTCCGCTCAGCAAATACGCTTACATCGAACCGTTTTTCGGGTTACGTTCAGGATGCTTTCACCATCGATTTTACGAAATGGGCGCTAACGCTAACCGCTGGAGTTCGGTCAACCTACTGGACATATAATCAGCAGCTGAATGTAAGTCCACGTGCCTCAGCAATTATTAAGCCCGACTGGAAACGCAACGTTGCATTTCATATTTCAGGGGGATACTACCACCAACCGCCTATTTATAAAGAATTCCGATTGTCAAATGGCAACTTAAATGACGAAATTCTTGCACAGGAATCAATCCATTTTGTTCTGGGAAGCGAGTACCATTTTATTGCGTGGAAGCGTCCGTTTAGGTTCCAGGCCGAAGTTTACCACAAGCATTTCAACAATATCATTCCATATAAAATTGATAATGTGCGTATTAAGTACACTGGTGAAAACTTAGCCACCGGTTTTGCTCAAGGAATCGACCTGAAAGTGAACGGAGAATTCGTTGAGGGCGCCGAATCGTGGGCCAGCATCTCGGTGATGCGTGCGTACGAAGATGTTCTGAACGATTTTTACATCGATAGCGATGGGAACAGGGTTGAACCGGGTTACTATCCACGTCCCACCGATCAGCGTTTTAATGTAGGAGTATTCTTTCAGGACTACCTTGCAGGGCAACCCACATTTCGGGTCCATTTAAGCGGTCACTACGGAACCGGATTGCCTTTTGCAATGCCAAAATCGGAAAGGTACGACTTGTTCGACCGTATGCCATCGTACAAACGAATAGATATCGGATTCACAAAAGTTTTTAAGGATGATAGAGGGAAAGGCGGAACCTCGCTTAACAACATTAAGTGGTTAAAAAGCCTTTGGCTTGGCGCCGAAGTTTTCAACCTTTTCGATTTCAACAACACAATCTCATTTCTTTGGGTAAAAACCGTTGGAAACCAAGAAAATCTTGCTGGAACTTACGCTGTTCCAAATTACCTCACATCGCGCAGGTTAAATATTAAGCTTACTGCACGTTTCTAAATTATTTATCGAGTTTTCAACTTTAAAAGTTTTTTTAACATTTGTTAAACAGCTTTTTACAGTTACTAGCTGATATTTGTAGAAAGTAAAACTTTCTGCAATGGAACGTATTTTCGATAAGCTTACCCAGCAA
>Ga0209203_1000506_pt1 | contig 33247 bp, 35 predicted proteins | sample AD_UKC109_MetaG_FD_184423 | JGI IMG/M metagenome (GOLD analysis project Ga0209203, IMG submission 184423) | Active sludge microbial communities of municipal wastewater-treating anaerobic digesters from Hong Kong - AD_UKC109_MetaG (SPAdes)... | ecosystem: Engineered > Bioreactor > Anaerobic >... | reverse complement strand
CTACTCGGACGCGGTGATACGAGATTCACGGGACACTAACGCAGACGCCTGCGATAACGCGGAAGCGGGCTCAAATGCGACGGGATTCAGGCTGCTCGCGAGCGATGAATGGGAGCTCGCGGCCCGGTGGCGCGATGACGCGACCAATGCCGTGAACGGGTACAGCAAACCGTATTACACAACCGGCAGTTCCGCGAGCGGTGCAACGGCGGATTCTAGTGATACTACGGCAACCGGCCTTGTGGCATGGTATGTGAGCAACAGCAGTTCAACAACCCATGCGGTAAAGGGAAAGCTCGCGAACGCGCTTGGCCTGTATGACATGAGCGGCAATGTGTGGGAGTGGTGCTTTGGCGTGAGCGTGTCCGACCGCGTAGCCCGGGGCGGCGACTGGCACAGTGACACAGACTATCTGCGGGTGGGCTGGGGGAGCCAGTACAACGACCCGGACTGGGAGGACGGGACCCTGGGGCTTCGCATCGCGAGGTCAGCTGACTGATAAGTGCGGTTTGGCCGGCATCGGTTGGCATTATATGCCCGGTGTCGGCCTTTGCCTGTCTTAGTTTATATAGAGCAGAAAATCGGTAACAACATGCCCGATGATCAGGGGCCATAAATTTTTAAACTTGGCGAAAATCAAGGAGCAGAGCGCGCCGAAAAGGAAGGTCGCGAACAGATTTTTAATGCCGCTTTCCCAGTGAACGGATGAAAATATTACCGATGAAGAAATAATATAAATCACTGTCCGGTATTTCATCTTTTCGATAATTTTCCAGAACAGCCCCCGGTAATACAATTCTTCGACTATGCCCGCGGTCAATGAATAAAACAGTATGGCGCACATTCTTTCGTTGCCCTGCGCGGGTATTGTATTATGGTATGAGAAGTTTTGCCTGAGATAATCTACCGGAAAGAGAATGTCGGCTGTGTGATAAAAAAAATCATAAGCATTGGGAAGGATTGTTGAAACGATTACGGTCAGGCTCACTAAAAGAAAAATATTTGTTGTTTTGTTAAGCCTGCGGCTTGCGGATGAATTGATTCCCAGGTCATGTGCGGTAAAAAAATTTTTTCTGATTCCGCAGGTAAAGATCAGCAGGGGGATGATAACCCATGTCAAGACCTCCATTGACCAGAACAGCGCCGGAGTTTTTATGATGACCGGATTGTATATCCCGTTCAGTTCAAACGGCAGAATGCCACAAGCAAACAGTATAAGGAGCTTCTTTTGAGTGTTCATATTATAATGTATTTCTTATATTAATGCCCGGGTATTGAAAAGCAATAAACCGGCTGCTGTTCAATATTGTAACAAATAGTTGCTGCAGGATGTGCGGCACTGTCAGAGTGACGTATAATAAATATACTATCGAAGACGATTTCCGGAAAGCAAGAATTTAATCTAAAAATACCCGCCAAAAGAACGCCCCGTGAAGGGGGCGTGAGAAAGGTGAGATGGCTCAGGAGTATCGAAAATATACAGGCCCCTTTGATGGCGGGCAGCAATTTCGGGCCGGGCGTGATCCTACTTCAGTATCGCGCCCTCGGATGCTGAACTGACATATTTGACGTAGCGGCGGATATATCCCGGGGGAAGTTCCCGTTTGAAGGGCTTCCACTGTTCCTTTCTTTTTTTCAGCTCTTCGTCGGAAACATGCAGCTCGAGCTTTCTTCCGGGAATGTCAATGGATATCTCGTCGCCGTCTTTCACCAGGGCAATGGGGCCGCCCTCGTACGCCTCGGGGGACACGTGCCCGATGCAGGGCCCTTCGGTGCCGCCGGAGAACCGGCCGTCGGTGATGATCGCCACCCTGCGGACTCCGGCGGAGGAAAGGCCCATGGTCACGGCCAGGGTCTCGGGCATGCCGGGCCCGCCTTTGGGGCCTTCGTTTCGTATTACGATTATTTCGTTTTCTTTGATCGACTTATCCCTCAGCGCGGTCAGGCAGTCGCTTTCGGCCTCGAAGACCCGGGCCCGGCCGGTGAACTGTTTCATGTCATCCGACACGGCTGACTGTTTGATCACCGACCCTTCAGGGGCCAGGTTGCCGTACAGGATCACGGTGCCGCCTTCGGGCATGAACGCGTTTTTCCTGTCGGGAATCACTTCGGGGTCGGCAACTGACACGAAGGGGAGAATTTCGCCCCAGGTCATGCCCGTGGTGGTGGGAGCGTCCCCGTGAATGTCTTCTTCGAGCATCTTCATGAGCGCGGGCACGCCGCCTGCCATGTAAAAATCGATCATGCCGTGAGGCCCGTTGGGCATGAGCCTGCACAGCGTGGGGATCTTTGTGTTGAAGTCGTTGAACTTCTTCAGGGGAAAATCAATGCCCAGCTCATGGGCGATTGCCGGAAGGTGCAGCGCCGTGTTGGTTGAGCCGCCTATGGCCAGGTCAAGAATAAGGGCGTTTTCCAGTGACTTCTCGTTCAATATCTTTCTCGCGGTGAATTCCTCTTCGATCATTGAAACAATGCGCTTGCCTGCGTTCCTGGCCCACAGCAGTTTTTTCGAGTGGAACGCCGGGACATTGGCTGAGCCGGGAAGGGTAAGACCCATGGCCTCGACAAGGCACTGCATGGTATTGGCGGTGCCGATGACCTCGCATGACCCGCATGAGGCAACGGTGATGGTCTGCGCCTTTAGCAGAATTTCATCGTAATCAAGGTTCGATATGCTCTTCTTGCTTTTGGGATTGAAGCGGATCTGGAAAGCGCTGGGCCCGCCGGTGACGAAAATGGTGGGAAGGTCGAGGCGCGCGGCCGCCATGAGCATGCCGGGGATGATCTTGTCGCAGCTGGCGACCATGACCAGGCCGTCGAAGAACATGCTGCGGCAGTGGGTCTCGATTATGTCCGCGATCAGGTCGCGCTGGGCAAGCACAAAGCGCATGCCGCTGTTGCCTTCGGTGTACCCGTCGCAGGGAGCGGGCACGTTGAATTCCATGGGAATGCCGCCTCCGGCGTATATCCCTTCTTTGACTTTTTCCGCGATATTTCTCAGGTGCATATGGCCGGGGTTGAAGTCGGTGTGTGAGTTCGCTATCCCGATTATGGGTTTTTGTTTCAGGTCCTCCATGTCATGGCCAAGGCCTTCCATGAAGCCCATGCGCACGGTGCAAATGGGGAAATCGCTGGTGTCGAACATGGGTTTACTTTTTGGTTTTTTCATGTTAAGGCTCCCTCCGGGGTCTGAAATGGAATATTTTATTGACACGATGAAAATAATGTCGATAATAGCGTATTGTGTGCGTTATTGTCGTCATTCTGTCAAGTAAATAACAGAGCTTCATTATAAAATATCATTTTAAGGGAGGATGTCGCGGACTGCCCGTTATCGGAAGGGGAGGGGAATTGAGTCCCTGATTAAGATTTTTTTATGGTGAGAGTATCGACCTTCAGTTATGGTATTGATTTACTGGACCCTTTCGCGGTATGTCAGGTGAATCGCTCGAGGTCTTTTTTAAAAATATAGTTTCTCCATCCGGATTCTTTTAATTCATTATCCAGATACCCGTCACGAACAAAGCTGAATCCGTATTTTTCCGCTTCAGATACAATGGAGCCTTTGTCATAAAGGTAAACAGTTCTGTTATACTTCACACTGTTAATTTCCAGGTTGCTGTATTTTTCACTCGTCCCTTTTCCGTCTAATAAGATAATATCCAGATAGCCGCTGTTTTTTAAAACAGTGCTGATACTTTTTAAAACCAATGATAATTCGGAAGGTGATATATGGATCAATGATGCACAGGCGAAAACACCATCAAAAACTCCGATGTCATCACCCAGATTTCTCATGTCTCTTATTTCGAAGTTGCATTCCGGACATCGCATCCTGGCGATGTTAATGCATTCTTCGCTGAAATCGATTCCGGTAACGGTTGCCCCGGCGCGTGCGAGTCTCATGCTTTCGTGTCCAGGGCCGCATCCCAGATCAAGTACCAGGGGCTTTACCGGAAGGAAGGACATAAAGTCATTGATTGTCGGCATCAACAACTCATTGGGATACCATTCGTCAGCAGTTGATTTTGCTGTTGCGTCATAGAAGGCTTTTATGCTGTCATTCATCGTCTTTTATAGTTATTTAAGTATGGCATGCGATTTTTTCAAGGCTAGAGCGCGGACGTGCTGGTCTATTGAACGTTTTCCGTCCATTTCAGATGTTTCAATCGGGAAATACTGAAAAGGCTCCCTGTCGAGTTTTCGCGCTATTTTAATAAAATTATTGTTCATGTATCTCCCGAAACTTGTAAATGACCTTCCGCCTAAAAGACTTTTTGCCTGAAGATGGCAGAAACCCTTGAGGCCGAGTTCTATCAGTCCCGGGAGCCAGCCGTTTTCAAGATAATTCACTAAATGCCGGTCATCCATCCACCCTGACTTCACATAGGAGTTGTCAATGATGAGATGTTTCACGCGCCGGTCATCATGCAGTACCTGCAGCATGACATCCCCCCCCTTCTTCTATTTCGCGGTAATAGGGGAAATCTCTCCACACTATCAGAAGGATTTCAGGTTCCGCCTCGCTCCTGAACGCGGTGAACTTTTTCTGCTTCTGGGGGGAAAGTATCAGGTGAATACTTGTAAACAGGATGTCTCCGACTGACTCTTTTTCCGGGGGATTGCAATTGGTTAATTTTATCTCATGAAACATGCCCGCCCTGCCCAGGTCGATTAACCGGGTTGCATTTCTGTTTTTATCGATAATTCGCGGGTAATTATATGTTTGTTCCATTAAAACATCCGGCTTGAGTATATAATAATAGAGTTTGATCCTTGATGTAAATCATATTTTTGCAGGCTGAATATTTTTATAAGATTTCGGTTAACGGAAATCTTTTCATAATACGACGGGGCTGTTTTATCTGGCGGAATGGATTAATTGCAATTCGCTGATATACTTTTTTTGAATAACGAGGACGGTGTGCCGGAAATTCTCGACCGCTGGTTGCCTGTATCGAACACGGTGCGCGATTAATTTATAAGATGATGCCGGGCTTTATCTGTTTATGCCGCCCATAGTCATAAAGTAAAATTTAAAAAGAGGGATGTGATTAACGGCATCCCTCTTCTTATTCGTTTAGCGAGTGAACTGCGACATGAACTCCCATGACATCTCGGCGACATCAATGTCACTCCTGCCGTAAAGGTCGTTGTGGCCGCCATAGGCAAGCGTGCAGAGCTCGACCACGCTGCCATTTTCGCATGACGTGAAGGTTTTACAGTAGCTCGATCCGTAATACGTGGTTTCTGATGATCCGCTGCATCCATCGGCTTCGGCCCAGTTTGAAAAGCTTTTTTTGGCCGACATATAATATTCTTCCTCGAATGGAATGATGCCGCCGTAATAACTGATGGTCATATCCAGCGTTCCATGGAACTGAAGAACCGGAACGGGATAGGAAGGAAGTTCGTCCGGGACCAGCACCGGCATTGATTTCGGTGTTACCGCGGCAAACACATCAGCCGCTTCCCGGCCGCATCGGTGTGCAAGGCCTGCGCCGTTCGAATGGCCGTGGGCGTACACCCTGGTTTCGTCAATGGCGCAGCGGTTAGACAGTTCGCTTACGATGTCCCGCGCGAGCTTTACGTCGTCGAGGTTTTTGTTCTCGGCCGCGCCGCAGCATGCCTCGCCGGCGTTCCAGCTGTGGACGCCAGTGAGGCCGTATCCTTCCGGGTAGGCCGCGATGAAATGTTCCCGCTCGGCAATTTCAAGGAAACCGTCGGTGTCCATCTGGTTCAGCGCGGTGTCCATGTATCCGTGGAATACCAGAAGCAGCGGCACGTCTTCAGTCCCGTCATAGGTAGAAGGAACATATACATATATCTTTCGCTTGATATCATTTTTATACAGGTAGATGATCCAGTTCCCAGATTGCAGTTCACCGTCCGGGGCCTCTGTCCAGTCAGTTTCGTCACAGCCGATAAACGTGATAGAAATTGAAAAAATGATTACGAAAAGCAATATTTTTAAGATTTTCATAATCCCTCCCTCAAATGAATTTTGGAAAATTGACCGACCGTCCGTTTTATTTAATCCGGGTTTACACTGATTAACTAATCATAATCTGATTAATAGGAAGGCGTTTTCTGATAACGTTGTTCAAATCTTGTTCAGGCAGTGTTTCATGGATGGGGCTGACCTGAAAAATGTTCGTTGAGTGAATTTCGTGAAGTCCGGGCTTGCAGGGATTAGTACAAAGATAAGGCGCGAAGGCGGATGTTTGCTGCTGCCTGTTCCCGTGCAGGGCTTAACGTCCCGGCATGCCGCCTCCTGGGCCGCCGCCTCCGCCGGAAGGCCCTCCCTTGCCGTCGGGCCCCCCTCCAGCCGGTGCGCCGGGAACGGTGCTGTCGTTCCAGAAAGGTGTGCCGTCATAGTTGCGCAGCAGAATTTCTCTGTCACCGTTTTTAATCCACTTCGCAACGATCATCGGTTTCTTTTTTATCATTACCTGCGACCCGATGACCTCGATAACATCCCCTTTCTTGAATTCCATGGTCGGCGGGATGAACCACCGGGGTGCCACATATACTGTTGTTAGAATTTTCCTGAATTTCGTGCGAAGATATATGCCGGTACTTTTTCCAGTCGCATGCTGCCAGTCGGCAGTGATCACTTTTATGATGGTTCCCGTAAGCTGGGTGACTGTTGAAGAATTATATATAGCGCATTCCGGGTCTTGCTTTTTTTTATCACGCAGTTGAACAGCGCTGCCTTCATGGGGGGCGCTTTTCGGTAACGGGTCAGGCTGCGCCAGGGCTGTTGCGCACATGAACAGAGACAATGTTGCTGCCAGAGCTGTGTTTGGTGTCAAATTGAACTACCTCGTGTTTGAATTTGCGTAAGTATATGGTTAACCTCTGGTTTTAATCACTGGTTTCAAAGAAAGTTTTATGTATGCTCAGAGTAAATGTCCGGGGCAGGGCAATCAATAAACGGCATGTCATGCGCCATGTTTGGTTTTACACCCGACCATCTCCGTCTGGTTTCTTTTGTTTTATTCTACAATATGCCTTGATAAAAAATTTGTTCAATCCAGGTTGAAATGATATAATAGACAAGAACGCTGGTTAAGGAATATGTTACTGCTTTTTTAAAACTCGTCATTTCTGAGTCATCGCGTCTACCGTCTTAATAGACAGCTTCACTGTTCGGAAGTGCAGAATGTATCTGGGTTTGTTCTCCAAAACACCGAAGAGGTTTAACATAACGTGTCTGTGTTTTATACCACGCATCCGGCAGTTTTCCTGGTGGCAGTTTCGGCCATGGGCCTGATTCTGTGGGGTTTTATGGCCAGGAGATCAGCCTGCGTTATACTCATCCTGCTCGTTTCACCTTTTATTACAACCAGCCTTTATGCCGGTTATGACAGTTCCCTTCGCGTTGATATTAACTTTTCCGCAATGATTGATGAGCGTTTTAAATTTTTATCATACATGTTTCAGCAGATTAATAACAACATGTCTGATTGCAATTATCTTGAGCTCGGGACCGGGCTTCAGTATATGACGTGTTTAAGAGGACTTTCTTTTCTCGTTTATTATCAGCAGGCGTATTCGAAAAACGGCGCACGTCAGTGGCTGCTTGAACAAAAACCAAGTATAAACATGAACATGTCAGCTGTTTTTTCGCATTTTAAAATATCAAACCAGGTCAGGTACGAGTACAGAATAACTTCGGAATGGCATGATTTCAGGATAAAAAACTATCTTGAAATTTCTCTCCATGATATTATGCTTCACCCCTATACCGGCTGGGAACTTTTTTACGAAAATCATGATAAAAGTTCTTTGCTTAATAGAATTAAAGTTGGTATTATCCAGAACGTTTATAGAAGCATTTCCCTGGGGACCTATTATAGAATCGATTTTTTAATTAAAAAACAATGGGAATTCACGAGACATCTCGTTGGATTCAAGGTCGCGATCAGTTATTAATTATGAAGAGCAGACCGGAACAGAATAAACAAGCGTTTCACCCTCATGCTTTCCTGCGAAGCATTCGTTTTCCGTGTATGGTTTTAGTTATTATATTTCTTTTACTTTTCGGAACAGCTTCATCTGAGGCCGTTAACCGGATTCTGACTGTCGGCCTTTATGAGAACAGCCCCAAAGTATTTACCGATGAAAACGGTAAACCGTCCGGGATTTTTATCGATATCATTGCATACACAGCCGGAAAAGAGGGCTGGGAACTCAAATATGTGCCGGGTACCTGGGATGAAGGACTGAGCCGGCTCGAAAAGGGAGAAATTGACATCATGCCCGACGTCGCGTATTCAGCAGAGCGTGAAAAAAAGTATTCCTTCAATAAAGTCCAGGTCCTTTCATCATGGTATCAGGCATATGCCCGCAAGGGAAGCGGCATTCATTCCATTCTTGACCTGAATGGGAAAAGGATCATTGTTCTGAAAAAATCGGTCCAGCAGGAGGCCTTTAACCGGTTCAGCAGCGGGTTCGGGCTCAACATGGATATTGTTTCTGTTTCTGATTACAAAACCATGTTTGAGATGCTTTCCATGGGTGAAGCGGATGCCGGGATAACCAACCAGTTTTACGGGTCGGTGCATGCGAGGAAGTACGGGCTCGCGGATACCGCGATAGTCTTCGCTCCTTCTTCACTTTTTTTCGCTACAAAAAGAAACACCAATGTCAATTTGTTGAATGCGATCGACCGAGATCTTGCTGAGCTTAAAAAAGACACTGGCTCCTTATATTATCATTCTCTGAGAAAGTGGACGTCAGAAGAAATTCCCTTCAGTATCCCTTCATGGCTGAAGTTTATTGTTCTTGCTGCCGGCGCTGGCCTGCTTTTGAGCATGGGGGGAAGTTTTATTCTTAAACATCAGGTCAACGTACGCACCCGAGAATTGAAAGAAATCAATGCCGAGATGGAACAGCGCATCGTTGAACGGACAGCCGAGCTTGCCGAGGCAATGGAGCGAGCGCAGGACGCCGACCGGTTGAAGTCAGCGTTTCTGGCGACCATGTCGCATGAACTGCGGACGCCGCTGAACTCGATTATCGGGTTTACCGGGATTATGCTCCAGGGCCTTGCCGGGCCGCTCAACAATGAACAGACCCGGCAGCTTTCCATGGTACAGAACAGCGCCAGTCATCTTCTGAGCCTGATCAACGATATTCTTGATATTTCCAAGATCGAGGCCGGGCAGCTTGAAACCAGGTCGGAACCGTTCGACATGAGGGAAGCAATTGAAAGTTCGCTTCGTACGGTAATGCCCCAGGCAGAAAAGAAGGGTCTTCCCCTTGAGGCTGTTATCGCTTCTGACGTCGGTATGCTGAAAAGCGACCGCCGCCGCATTGAACAGATTTTAATCAACTTAATGGGGAATGCGGTCAAGTTTACCGACAAGGGGACGATTCGCGTTGAATGCAGGACTGAAAACGGATGGCTTGTTACGGCAGTCAGCGATACCGGGATCGGCATTGAATCCCGTGAAATGGAAAAACTTTTTCTTCCGTTCCGGCAGATCGATACCGGCCTTGCCCGCCGCCATGAGGGTACGGGCCTCGGGCTTTCGATCTGTAAAAGGCTGGTTGAAATGCTCGGAGGAACGATCGGCGTTGAAAGTGAAATCGGGAAAGGAAGCACCTTTACTTTTTGGCTGCCGCTGCAATTGAATACGTGAATTCTGTACCGCAGCAGCGCGGCCCGGCTTTTCTGCCAGGGAGGTTTTGTGAAAAAAATCCTTATTATTGAAGACAACGAGCAGAATCTCTATCTGCTGACTTTTATACTTGAAAAAAACGGGTATGGCGTAATCCAGGCGCGTGACGGAAGGTCGGGCATTGAACTGGCGATAAAAAATATTCCGGACCTCATTCTTCTTGATATCCAGCTTCCGGTTCTTGACGGATACGCGGTGGCGCGGGAATTGAGGAAACAGCAGGCCCTGTATGATGTTCCGATTGTTGCCGTTACCTCATATGCGATGACCGGAGACCGGGAGCGTACGTTAGAGGCCGGGTGCACGGGATACATGGAAAAGCCCATTGATCCTTTGACTTTTATGGAAAAGATCGCACAATATTTATGACAGGATAGATGAAGCCGTATCAGGGAAGCGGTCATGTTTTTTGGGGGGATGTTTTATGAAAAAAATTCTCATTGTTGACGACAATGCTGAAAATATATACCTGCTTGAGACGCTGTTGTCCGCTCACGGTTATAATGTCATCACCGCAGTAAATGGCGTCGAGGCCCTTGAGAAAGCGCGGGAGAACACGCCCGACCTGATTATATCCGACATCCTTATGCCCGGAATGGACGGTTTTACCCTCTGCAGGGAATGGAAAAAAGACGGGCAGCTGCAGCATATCCCCTTTGTTTTTTATACCGCGACCTATACTGAAAAAAAAGACATTGACTTCGGCCTTGACCTGGGCGCCGCCCGTTTTCTTCTCAAGCCGATTGAACCGGAAAAATTTATTATTGAAATTAAAGAAGTGCTTGAAGCTGCCCTGACAGGAAGCCTGATGACGCATGGAATCGGTGTTGAGAATGAGACCGCGTATTACCGGCTGTACAACGAGACCTTGATCCGCAAGCTTGAAAAAAAAATGCTCGATCTCGAAAAGCTCAGCCGTGAACTGGAGCGTGATATCGCTGAGCGCAAGCAGGCAGAGGAAGCCCTGAGGAGAAGCGAACTGCTGCTCTCCCGCGCTCAGCGCATAGCCCGCCTCGGCCACTGGGAATGGGATATTGCCGCCCAGAAGCTTTTCCTTTCTGATGAAATCTACCGTATCTTCAGCGTGCCGAAAGATCCCGACCTTTCTCTTGATCAGATTTTTACCATGGTCCATCCTGACGACCGGCAGAAGAACAGGGAACTCATGGATCGCCTCATGGCGGGTGAAGATCATGGCGAGATTGAATTTAAGGCCATCACTCCAGACGGCCGCGTGAAATATGTTTGCCAGTTCGCTGAAGTCAGCCGCGGCCCTTCTGGAGCGGTTGATGCCATAATGGGAACCATGCAGGACGTGACCGGCCTCAAGCGCACTCAGGAGCAGCTTGAGCGGATGCTGAAAGAAAAGGAAGTTCTCCTCAAGGAGCTGCATCACCGTGTCAAGAACAACCTGCAGGTGATCTGCAGCATGATCGGCCTTCAGGAAAAATATATCGTTGACGAGAAAGACCGCTGGCTGATCAGGGATGCCGGCAGCCGTGTTCGTTCAATGGCCATAATTCACGAGAGGCTCTATCAGAATGAGATGTTTTCAATGATAAATATTTCAGAGCATCTCTCCCAGCTTCTCTGTGACATCCTGATAATGTACAAACAGCCCGGTCAGGAAATAAATATCGTCAATAACACTGAAGACCTGGATCTGGATGTAAACTACGCGATACCCTGTTCACAGATTATCACTGAACTGGTAACCAACTCCCTGCGGCATGCGTTCCCTGGCAGAGACCGGGGCGAAGTGGTCATAGGCCTGAAAAAAAATGATGAACGGCAGTATACCCTGACCGTGAGGGACAACGGCATCGGCCTGCCCGCGGACTTTGAATTTCCGGGCAGGGATTCACTGGGGCTGACCCTGGTCGCGATTATGGTTAAACAGATAAAAGGCGACCTGGAAATAATCCGGGAGAACGGACTCCAATATGTTATTACGTTCAATACCGGGGAAAAATTAAAGATCGTTGCCGGCGTAAAGGATTTCTAGCGGCGATTATCGCATACCCCCTGCGCCAATGCTGCAGCATTGCGCTTAAAACTGCATCTACACCGCGCGGTTTCCTTATAATCTCAAGAAGCGGCAAAAACTATTGACATCCCTTTATGCATGATTATTAATTACTGAAATTTTCCGGAAGTCTGCATTGTGTCAGCAATCAGTAATGGTAATTAATTCAGGATGCTCTTTTAGTGGATAATCATAAGGATGTCAGCATTGAAGTGCGCGGCCTGGTCAAGTCCTACCGCGGTTCCGGGGAGGATGCCCTGAAAGGGGTTGATCTCCTTGTGCGGAAGGGTGAATTTTTCGGCCTTCTCGGCCCCAATGCCGCGGGAAAGACCACGATGATATCCATTATGTGCGGCCTGCTCAGCATAACCAGGGGGGATGTTTACGTCAGCGGCATTGACATAAAAAAGAGGCCCGGCGCGGTGCGCAGCCTGATCGGCCTGGTCCCCCAGGACATTGCCCTGTACCCGGCCCTGACCATCAGGGAAAACATCGAGTTTTTCGCCCGCATGCACGGCCTTGAGGGAAAGTCCCTGAAAGAGAACGCGGGCAGGGCCCTTGACACGCTTCAGCTCGGCCAGCACGCGGGAAAGAAAGTTGCCGCGTGTTCCGGCGGGATCAAGCGCAGGGCGAACCTGGTCGCGGGGATGATTCACAGCCCCGGGCTGGTGTTCCTTGACGAGCCCACGGTGGGCGTGGACGTGCAGTCGCGCAACCTGATATTCGAATATGTGCGTGAGCTTAACGCGGGCGGCACCACCATCATATATACAACCCATTACATGGAAGAGGCCGAGGACCTCTGCTCCAGGGTGGTGATCATCGACGACGGAGGTGTGGTCTGCGACGGCGTACCTGCCGCCCTGATCGCCGAAAAAGGGTGCCGTGACCTGGGAGAGCTCTTCCTCTCGCTTACCGGGAAACAGTTGCGGGAATAGACATGAAACTTTTAGCGGTGATAAAAAAAGAGGCGCTTCTTCTCGGGCGCGATATAGCGGGCCTGGTGATCCTTTTCATCATGCCCGTGTTCCTGGTCATTGTGGTGACCCTTGCCCAGGAAGGCACCCTGAGCTCCATACAGGAGAGCAGGATTCCCATGCTTTTTCTCGATAGAGACCGGGGCCGGGTAGGCTCTTTCATCGAGAAGGGCCTTGCCGAGTCCGGGTTTTTCACGGTGATCAGCGAAAAAGAGGGACTCCCCTTTACTGAAGAAGAAATCACGGGCGCTATTGCCCGGGGCGACTACCAGATCGGCATTGTCGTTCCCGAAGGGGCGACCCGCCTTGCGGAAAAGCGGGCGCGGGAGCTTGCCCGGCGCTCAATGGCGGACAAAAAGGTCCTTGATGAGTATTTCAGGAACACCGGCAGCCTCACGGGCGTTGTGCTGTACTTTGACCCCGCGGTGCGCGATTCCTACCGGAACGCGGTGACGAGCTCGCTGCAGCGCCTGGTTCAGGGCGCGGAGATAAGGCTGCTCATCGATAATTTTTTCGCGCTGTTCAAGTCCGAGATGGACGCGCAGATACAAAAGAACATTGAAAAATACGGCAGAAAAGACATCGCCATGCGGGTCCCTGACATAAATTTTCCCTGGAAGCCCGGGAGCCTGATCTCGATCAAAGAGGTGTTCGCGGCGAACCATGAGGCCGAGGTCGTGCCCAGTATGGTGCAGAACAATGTTCCGGGCTTCGCGCTCTTCGCCATGTTTTTTATCGTGATCCCGCTTTCGGGAAGCCTTATCACCGAGCGGGGCAGCGGCACCGCGAGCCGGCTGCGCACCCTTCCCGTGTCGCCCCTTGTTCTGTTCACGGGAAAGATCATCCTTTATGTCGCGGTGTGCCTGGTGCAGCTTTCACTGATGATCGCGGTGGGGACTTTCCTGCTCCCCCTTGTCGGCATTCAGGCCCTGGTCATGGGAAACAACTTCGGCGCGCTTGCCGTTGCCGCGCTGGCCTCGGCCCTCGCGGCCGTTGGTTTCGGCATGGCGGTTGGCAGCATCGCGGGCTCAATCGCCCAGGCCTCAATGTTCGGCTCGGTAATGGTTGTGATCATGGCGGTCATGGGCGGGCTGATGATCCCGGTGTATCTCATGCCCCGCGCCCTTGATATCGCGGGCAGTTTCGTGTCGCCGATCCGGTGGGGCATTGACGCCTTCCTCGACCTTTTTGTCAGGGGCGGCGACCTGAAGTCAATCGCGCCGTCTGTCATCCGTCTTGTTGTATTTTTTTGTTTTACCCTGGTCCTGTCCCTTGCGGCTACGCGCAGGAGGCAGTAAACAGTGACAAAGCCCCAGGTAGACTGAGGAGGTATTGATGAAAGAAAAAGAGGTTCGCGTTGAGGGCAAGGACACTCACCAGCTCATCATGTATGTTGAGAAAGAGGACGGTTCGTATGATTCCATAATGACCGGCTCCTATCTCGTGAAGAACTATGTTGATGATTTCTGGGAAAAGAAACAGCGCCTTGAGCAGGAGTTCCTTGAAAAAATAAAAAACGGCGAGGTCAGCCCCATAGCGCTGTACATGATGCTCGAGGAGCTCACTGAAATCGAGCTGGCCGGCAGGGTGGGCATTTCGGTACGCAAGGTCAGGAAGCACCTGAAGCCGGAATATTTCGAGACCATGACTCTTAAGACCCTGAAGCGCTACGCCGAGGTCTTTGATGTTCCGGTCATCAATCTTTTGCAGGCGATCGTGACAAAAAAAAGTGGTTTACAAATAAGCATTGAAAAAACAAACAATCCCCTGTTCTGTTTTTTGAGAGTGGAAGGCAACTAACATGAATAAAGTGAACGATCTGGTCATCCCCTTTAAGCACCGCATGTTCGCCCACTGCGAGTCGGGCACGGTTGCCGGCCTGCTCAACCACGCGGGCCTTGAAATTTCCGAGCCCATGGTTTTCGGCATATCAAGCGGCATCCTTTTCGCGTATTACAAGCCGCCGGCGCTTCCGTTTCCCATGATCGTGGTCCGCAACTTTCCGGGGCAGATGATGCGGGGCGTTTCCCGCAGGCTCGGCGTGAAGTTCAAGACCGCGCGGTATAAAAACCAGGCCAGAGGCGAGCAGGCCATTGACGCGCTTCTGGATAAAGGTATCCCCGTGGCGTGCCGTGTCGATTTTTTCTACATGGATTACCTGCCGCCCTATATGCGCGCCCATTTCAATTTTCATTTTCTCACGATCGTGGGCAGGAAGGGCTCGAAGTTCCTGGTGAGCGACTGTTATTCGACCGAACTGGCCGAGCTCGAGCGTGACTCCCTGAGAAAGGGCCGCTATCCCGGCGGCAGCTTTGACCCGAAGGGTTTTCTTTTTTACCCGGTACGGGTCCCGACAGACCCCGACATTGACCGCGCGATCAAAAAGGGAATCAGGGCCGCCTGTTTCAATATGCTCAGGCTGCCGGTCCCCTTTCTCGGGATCAGGGGGATCCGCCTTTTTTCGAAGAAGATAATGGACTGGCCGGGCATGGCGCGCAATGATGATCATCTTTCGCATGAAGTGATGAAGATAAACATCCTGCTCGAAGACCAGGGCACCGGCGGTGCCGGGTACCGCTTTATGTACGCGACCTTTCTTCGCCAGGCTTCTGAACGGCTGGGAAGGCCCGAGCTTAAAGAGATGTCTGAACGGATGATGCTCGTCGGCGACGACTGGCGGAGGATATCGATCCACGCGGCGCGTATGGGAAAGAACCGCGATTTCGCTGAAGAAAAATTCAGGGAGCTCAGCGGCAAGATCAGCAGGCAGGCTGACGCTGAAGAGTTGTTTTTCACTGACCTGGCTAAAATTGCCAGAACATTATAGATAAAGCATTGCTAAATTGCATAACGAACATTACATTTTGACGAGGTGATTCATGGAAGTCCAAGTAACCAAGGAACTGAAGCAGGAGATCAAGGTGCTCATTCTTGAGTCTCTGAACATCCCTGACGTAACCCCAGAGGATATCGAGGATGACGCTTCTCTCTTTGAAGACGAAAATTTAGGCCTTGATTCGATTGACGGCCTTGAAATAGTCATGGCGCTGCAGGAAAAGTACGGCGTCAGGATTGACGATCAGAACCAGGCGCGCTTCATACTCAAATCGATCAATACCATTGCCGAATTCATCGCCAAGGAATTGAGCAAGAAGTAACATCATTCCTCTCTCCATAGGGGCCGGTCCTGACGCGGGTTTCTATGGAGCGGGGACGAATATGTCATTCGCAACTCCGATGCCGTCCTTCAGTTTTGTCTGCAGCACCAGGGAAAAAACAGTTTTATGGATCCTGTCCTGCCCGAACCGGGGCAGATAGTAGATTATGTTTTTCATGATCTGCTGAAAGGAGAACCCCCGCGCGGTTATGTGCTTCAGCGCCGTGTAAATATCGTCATCGGTGATGTTCGGGTTGCGGTAGTTTACCAGCTTGGTTTCGTCGAGCTTGTTTTCTTTTTTTAACCGGTCATACAGCCGTGTTCCCGGAAGCGCCGTTACGGGAAAGATCACCGGTATGATGTTCATGTCCATGCAGAAGTCAAGAGTGCGGTAATAGGTGTCGATCGTGTCGTCATCGTAGCCCAGCACGAACCATCCGGATATGATGATTCCCAGGTCCTGGATAAAGCGGATGTGTTCCTTCATCGTGTCAAGGGCGCTGCCGGCAGATGAAAGGCCCATTTTTTTTATCGCGCCGCTTTTTTCCAGCGTTGACGGATTGACTGATTCCATGCCGATCGCGGCGTAGAGCAGCCCGGCCTTTGCCGCCGCGGTTATGACCCTGCGCCCCTTTTCGTGGGAAACGGCATCCAGCGTGCCCTGTCCGGTCCAGTACCGTTTCTTTTTCAGGCCGGCGATCGCTTCATAGAGTTCCAGGTAGTAGTCATAGGTCGAGGGCCTGCCGAATACGGAGTCGTCGAGGATATAGTAATAGTTCCTGAAGGTGTCGATTTCGGCGATCACGTCCTTTACCGGTTTGGGCCTGAACTCCCTGCCGAATATCGACGGCACCGAGCAGAAGTCGCAGTCCATGGGGCAGCCCCGGGCCGCGAACACCGTGTCAAAGCGGTAACGCCGTTTGTACAGGCTCCTGAGCGGCATCGAATTGTTTATGAATCGTGGATAATGTTTCACCTGGAAGAGCGAGTGGCCGCGCGCGTCAAAGGGTTCGGGCGAGGCCACGTAAAAATCCCTGAGCCTGTTCTCCTGTGCGTCCTTGACTATGACCGGCCACAGATCTTCCCCTTCACCAACAGCGACCGCGTCGGCGAATTCCTTTGCCCTGAACGGCACTGATGATATCTGTGGGCCGCCGAGCACCACCCTGGCGCCTCTGCTGCGGAATTCGGACGCTATCTGGTAGGCCCTGTTTTCGGCTGAATAGCGCGCGCTGATGCCGACCAGGTCAACGGGTTCGTTGAAGTTCACATCGTCATCCCATAAAAGGTCAATAAGGGTGTAATCATGCTCGGGTGCGGTCCCTGCGAGAATGGGCAGAGACAACGGCATAAACGGGTCGTTTTTTCGCAGGGGGTCGTCTGGTGATGCTGCGAGAATCAGCTTAATCTTCATAAAGTGTCCTTTGAGGGGATGGAGGGTCAGGCCTTCACCGGATACTTAATAATCAGTATCATTTTCTTCGTCTTCGTTTTTCGGCTCCTCGGCCTTTTTTTTCCCGTCAAACGGATCGTCAAAGTTGGTATAGACCTTGCCTTTTTTTCTCCAGATGATCATGTATCTCACCGGCTCAATGAGTAAATAGTCCTTGCCTCTTTCTTTTATTCTGAAGACCGCCATAAATGTCGCTTTTTTTATTTTAAGGAGCAGATGGTCTCCGGTCAGGTTTTTAGCATCCTTGCGGGGCATCTCAAGCCTGATACTGCCATCAACTATAATCATTGAAGAGGAGTGTATTTTGCCCTGAATTCGCCACCGGTACTTTGACCAGAGGTCGAGCTTTTCCCAGTTTTTGGTGAATTCTTCAGTGTCCTTGTTGTAATCGGTTTTTGAAAGAAAACCCCCGGTCGGATATTCTCCGATTACCGCATACTTGGAAAATTTTACCGTTGTCGCTGAAAGAAGGTATTTTTTTGACCTGATAGCCCGATAGGCCTCCTTTCGTTCCTTGTAGGTTTTTTCATCAAGCACAATGCTCAGGTCTTTTTCGAGATCGGGAAAATCAAAATTGTTAAAATATGCTTCAAGAAAAATGTCAGCCATATCAGGGTCGTTGTAGAATTCCTTGGTCATGTTGAACAGGTCGTCCATGTTTTTAAGGCCGTCAAGCATGTCCTCTTTGTGGAGGTTGATGTTGATATGCTTTTCTTCATCGGTCAGGCCGAAGAAACCGGTGGCGCAAAGAGAGAGTAAAAGTATGATGATTTTTTTATACATGGCTCGACCCCGCAGGTGGAATATTCTGGCTGGAATGATGTATAGTATTTTTTCCTGAAGTGAGTCAAGTAAGAAATAATTTTTCCACTTGCCTTTTTGGCAGGGTGGGGTAGAGTTTAAGGGTAAAACTGCACGGTCGGGTTGTGAATATAATCAAGGGGATGTTTTATGTTCTGTCGTGTTATGATAAGTGCTCTTTTTGTTATATGGTGTCCGATATCCGCTTTTTCGTCAACCAGTGTCACGATGTTTGTCGGTGAGGTCAAAGTTCAGGCTCAGGGGGATGAACGCTGGAAACCGGTTGCGCGGGGAACGGTGCTTTCAACCGGGGACGTGATCAGCACGGGTGAAGACTCTTACGCTGAAATCACTGCGGGCGGAAACGTCATCCGTGTCAACGCGGGCTCCAGAGTGAGGATATCACGCAGCATGGTCGACGAGAAGGAAGGCGATTCTCTTTCCATGTTTTTCGGGTCGATTCTGCTCAAGATCGCGAAACTGGGCAAGGATGAGGAGCCCTATGTGGTGGAAACGCCTTCAGCGCTGTGCGCCGTCCGCGGGACCGAATTCGCCGTGGCGTCAGGCCTTGACGGCCAGACCATAGTGCAGGTGAGCGAAGGCAGCGTGTCATTGCGCGGCAACGAGAAGGAAGTCCTGATCAGCAAAGACCAGGAGTCGACCGTCAGCCTGGGCGGAGAGCCCACGGGCATAACCAGGCTTAAAAGAAGGGCCTGGAACCAGTGGCTTCAGGAGACGGGAAAGACCATGAAGGGCAATGAACTCGCGGTGCTCAGGGGCGCGCTCATCCGCATGAACAGGCTCGGAAGGGACATCGAGGCGCTTGAGGGGCTCCAGGAAAAATATACGAAACAGAAGGAAGAGTTCCAGGCGAAGGCGCAGAAGTACCTCAAGGCGGGCGACCGCGAGCGCCACGGGGAATATTCGACCAGGGCGCACCGCGCCAAGCGCGCGGCCTACGTGGCCATGAACGCCGCGTTTTACAAGGCCGAAAAACTCGACCTCATCCGCGGCCTTGCCGCGGGCGCCTTTGAATCCCTTCGTGAAAAAACCGGCGAGGCCGGGGACGCCCATGACCGGATCGAGGCGATCTTCAAGCGGAACCACGAGCGCTACATCAAAAAGATCAGGTCGCATGACAGCCTGAGGGAAAAGATACTTGAGAAACGCAGAAAGCGGAACACTCGGGATGAATGATACAACAAGGAGGAGAATGATGAAAAAAACTGTTATTATATTAATGGGCCTTGCCGTTGCCGTATCGCTGCTGGCAGGATGTGCTGAAGACGATGAAAGCTGCGACAAGAGCGACGTCATCGCACGGATTGAAAGCCTTGAGGATGCCATCAATGATAATAATTTTGATCAGTTTATGGAAAACATGCACAGCGAGACAAACCAGTTCACGACCTATACTGAAATAAGTTTTAATGATTTGACTGATAATGGCAGCACGGATAGGGATTTTCACGACTACGACGTTTCCTGTGACGGTGAAGACCGGGCTGATGTTGATGCCCTTGCAACCGTAACCGGCGTTACAGAAGACCAGGAGACTTTTTTTGATATGCGTACCGAAGGTGGCGACTGGTATGTGTATAAATGGACAGAGGAAACAGATACCATGTATGACAAATATTCACCGCCGCAGCAGTGACGGCTCAGGCATAGGTATCGATTGTTCCGCCCTTGTTTTCTTCCGGGGCAGGCTCCCTGCGGGTTTCGACCCTTCTTTCAGTGTTTTCGGTTTCTGTGGGTGCAGTCCTTTCAATGGTAAGCCCGCTGGGGATAGCGTCCGGTCCTGATATGTTTTGAATTTCCATGGTACTGGGCCCCTTTATTCATCATTTCGGGATAATGGAATATTCATGTTCTCTAACTTAGACCGCTATTGAATTCAACCTTCTGTCCCACTGGGAGCGCCGTTCCGCAAAACGGCGGTCAAGGGTCATGCGCGGCTCCTGCCTGCGGTCTTCCTGTGACCTTCTTTCTTCTTTGCGGCGTTCTCCCTGTCTTCGTTCTCCCGGTATCTTAACCAGCATATTCCCTCCCGAATCCATCGGAATAATATACTGAATTTATCAGGGGATTGCCAGTTTTTTTTATAAACATCATTATTGGACAAATGATTTTCGGCAAAAATGATTTTGATTACCGGGGAATATCTGTTCAGAAAAAGCGAATGCATATCTAAAGGTTGTTCCACTAAGGCTCGTTTGTATTACTATTATAGAAGATTTTTTTAAAAAATTCTTTACAGAGTGTTTGTTTGGCCATAATCTTTTCACGTTTGTTTTTTTTCATAAAGAATACCTTTATGAAATGATTCATAAAGGTAAATTCCAACTATATCAGGTGAAAACCCATGAAAAAAGTCAGTATGGTATTCATTTTCATGGCTTTATTGTCAAGTGCCTGGCTTGGATTCGCCTGCAAGGATGATAGCGATTCCTCAGGCAGTACCGGGCACGCCCTGTGGGTGCGTACAGTTGAATCAGGTTCTGCTCCATCATCTTTTAATAGTCTTGCGGCGGGGCCTGATGGAATATACGCTGTTGGGTACATCTGGGGTACGGGTGATTTAGATTTTGGCAATTCACAAGTTGGCTCAGGGGTATGTGAAAATACCTGGAATGCATTAATAGTTAAGTACGATTTTTCAGGGAACGTTCAATGGGTAAAAACTGTTATTTCCGCAACAGATTCTTCATCCCTTGAAGGTGTTGCGGTCGGATCTGATGGTATCTATGCCGCAGGTTACATCAGGGGTTCGGGCGCTTTTAATTTTGATGATTCCGTTGTTGTTAATGGCAAATCAGAAGGGAATAATAGTGTTATAGTGAAATATTCGTTTCTTGGTGTCACACAGTTTGCTGCAACTGTCACTGACGGACCTGGCTCGTCCCAGTTTAACTCGATTGCAGTTTGGGATGATGGAACTGATGAATGGCTATATGCTGCCGGGTATATTGCGGGAAGCGGTACCTTCGATTTTGGAAATTCAGCAACTGTTGTCTGCCCAACATCTTCGAGCTGGAATGCGGTACTGGTTAAATATGACACTTCGGGCAACGCTCTGTGGGGGACAACTACAGAATCCGCGCCAAATAGACCTTCATGGTTTAATAGTGTGTCAGTGTCTGATTCAGGTATTTATATTGCCGGGGAGATAAATGGAACAGATGAGTATGATTTCGGGAATTCGGTGAAAGCCACGGGTATATATATCAACAGCAACATGTTGTTAATGAAATATAATGAAAATGGAATAGCGCAATGGGCCCGTACGGTTGTGTCTGGATCATCTTCCCGTTTAAACGCTGTTGCTGTTAATGATAATGGCGTTTATGGCGCAGGATCGATTGTTGAGAATATAGAATATAATTTTGGTAATTCAGTCACTGTTTCAGGTGGGCATATATTTAACGATCATCTTCTTCTGATTAAATATAATTTAGACGGCACCCCTCAGTGGGCAAACTCATCAGTTGATGATTTTTCAAAAAGCTCATTAAAGGCGGTTGTGCTTGCTGGTGATGAAATATATGCCGCAGGTTCAATGGGAACCTCGATTGATCTGGGTAATGGAGTGGTCGCTAATGGGCCCTGGGGACCCTCGCCTAATGTTTTACTGGTAAGATATAACAGTGACGGCAATCCGGTCTGGGCTGAAACAGTCAAGATGGCATATGATATATCGGTTTTCTATTCAGTTGTAATTGCAGACAATTGTGTTTATGCAGCGGGATATATTTATGGAGATCATAAATTCGATTTTGGCAATAATGTCAAAGTGTGGTCTGAATCCAGTGCAGATAATATATCACTGGTGAAATATGATAGATGAACCAGATCCTGACATATTGATCACCTGATTATTGACACGGTGTTTCAGGAAAAGAACTCTCCATCACGATTTTTTCTGTATTTCAAGGCAGCGTAAAAGTTGTTCGGGAGTAATCAATTTCAATTCAAGTAATATGACCCCCAGCAGTCCCTTGTTGCCCTTTTGCTGGAGTTTTAATGCCTTATCAAGCTGTTCCTCGGTTATCAATCCCTGCTCGATAAGTATTTCACCGATTTTCTTTTTTGTCATAATAACTTTTGAGTGTTATTAATTTTTATCTTGTGAACTGATTCAATCCCCGGTTCATGAATATCATTAATGGTATAACTATTATTTATTTATAGTCAGTCATTAAAACATATGATAGTGCTTTCGGTTATTATAATCAATCATTTTAGGAGTTTGCCAATAATTAAATTTATAAGATGTTTGCTGGTGGGTTTTTTCAGCTAATTCCTCGTTATTCGGATTTGGAAGATTTGAAATGGATATAATTGACATAGTCTTATAAATCATGGTTTCGCACAGAGAAAAGTCATTTAAGGGCACCTCTAAAAATCAGGAGTTTCATTATTATCAAATATGATAACTCCTGATTTTATCAGATAATATGCCCACAAGGGAACATCAAAAATGTAATTTATAGAGGTTCCCTTAAAATAACTGATAAATAAAAAAAGGATGCCCATTATTTATAGGCATCCTATAGACAATTAAGAAAACGGTACTTTTATTGTAATTATAGGAAATTCATGAGTAATTCAATGATCTCTGAATCAACATACAAAGGAAAATCGTTGACTAATACTGTACCTTTAACGACTACAGGGCTTCCGATGTTTAATTCACTAAAATTAAATTTCATTTCAACGTTGTCCAGGCCAATTTTTTGTCCATCCATCAGCCCGCCAGTGAATACCAGCTGGTCATCAAGGGGAGTGTCCGCATAAATAACTATGTTTTGGTCAATCAAGTATTCGCTTTTATATGCAATTACCAGGTCTATTTCTCCACATACACTGACCTCTGAGCCATCAATTGTGGGAGCTTGATAGTTGGTTAAATCGATGGTCAGTCCAATGCCAATACCTTCTTTCCAGCCCATTACCAGCGCGGCATCAATTTTCATGCCATCTGCATTGTAGAGGGTCCCCAGGGGAATCGATATGGGATCTGTTATTCCCATGGAAAAATTCGATGCAGCACTTGATTTATTGTTGATCATCGAATCGAGGTCAGTCCACGAAACGTTTTCCAGGCCCTCGCTTATTACTGCAAGACCGTAAGCAGCTTTTTCTTTATCTGAAAGAGATATTGCCGCAGATGTTCCGTCATTTGTCCCTGTATCGATTGAGGCAATATCATCGTTTGATGCAGAATCATTGGCATAATTTGGTGTGTTGTTTCCAGTATCATCACAGGAAATACAGAATACAGAAAGAGATAGAACCAGTAAAATACATATTTTTTTCATCATTCACAACCTCCACGTGTTTTTAATGATTGTAATTTAATATTTCATACATAATCTTGCAATATAAAAAATAACGTCCGTCCGGTCGAACAATATAGTTTATTTAGTTTTTTTCTTTTAATAACTAAACGATGTGTATCAGCTAGAAATAATTATATTATTTAATCATTGCCAGAATATCAGTACTTCGGTTAATACTTTATTTTCACTGGAATTCATTATTTAAAAGGATTTTATTCAATCACCGGCATGTATATTAATTGCAGTTTCAGAACATTTTTTTTGTTTATAAAAAATAATTTATTTCGTCTAGTCATTATTACATCTTTTGTTATCCCCTTTTCCTGTTGTAATAATACGATTGATGTAGATCTATCAGGAAAATGGGACTTAATAATATCAGATAACAATAATTTTAATAACGGCAATTATTCATTACAACGGCTGGAGTGTACCCTGCCCGGTGACTGGATGAAACTGTTGCGAAAATCGCCAGATTTTGTGTCATATGTCTGGCTTGTAAAAAAAGTATCGATTCCTGAATCACTGAAAAATAAATCGCTTATACTCAGTCTCGGAAGGATAGCCCTTTCGGATCGAACGTTTTTCAATGGTGTGGAAATTGGCGCAACTGGCTACATGCCAACGAAGCAGAAACCATTAGATTACGGTTTTGCGTTGAAATACAGCCGAAACTATTATATCCCGACAAATATAGTCAGATTCAATAAAAAAAATGTTATTGCTGTCCAGGTTTTTTCCCATATATACAGCGGTTTCGCTGATCCTCCGTTTATTACCAGTCATTTTAATTGGGAAAAACAATGTCGTATCAAAGATTATCTGCCTGTAATTCAAAATTTAGGCGTTATTATTATTAACATATTATTGTTTATTATACTGGCATACATAACAGAAAATACGAAAAGATTTCCTTTTTTGATCTATCCATTAATACTGGTTCTTGTTTCAACTTTTATACATTTTCTGGTTATGGGTCTTCCTTTTTTTGAAAATGGTCTGGCAAGATTTAAATTGTTTTTTATTTGTTTTATTATTGGGGCCCTTTCTGTCTACCTGATGATTATTAACTTCATTCTTAAAAGAAAGAAGGTATTTTTTTATATTTTTAGTTTTATATCAATTATATCAATTGTTATTATTGTATATTCCCCGAATACCAATTTTTTTGTTTTAAAGACTCTTCCCATTTTTTTTGGTTATATCGGATTCTGTATAATTTCTCTTTTTGTTCCTTTCGTTGTCAGATTGATCCACAATCGGTTGCAGTATTTTTATTTGTGCCTGATGGTATTGCCTCTTCTTCTCATTATTATAAACTCTTTTTTTCATATTCTGACTTTTAAAGTGTATCAAATGCCTTTTTTTGCTTTTCTTTTCGTTCCTGTTATTCTGTCAAATATCATTTTTTATGTCATTTATGACATGAAAAATAATAAATCGAATAATTGTATATTTATTGCCAATAATACAGAGTCAAATCAACAAAATAACAAGTCAAAACAAAAAGAAATCATCTATCAAATTCAACAATACCTGGATTCCAACTATCGTAGGGAATATAACAGGATCGAACTGGCAAAACAATTTAACATTCATGATAATTACATGGTCCAGCTTTTTAAAAAAGTCACCGGAACAACAATTTCAAACTATATTAATACGCAGAGAATCAGGGCGGCGATGCAACTCATCGAGAATGGTGAAAGCCGGATAATCGACATCGCCTATCATATCGGTTTTGATAGTCTGACTCATTTTTACAGATTGTTTAAAAAGATGACAGGCATGACACCTAATGAATACAGATCAAGAAACAGGGATTGTGAAGACAAGTAATACAGGTTTGGCTCTCACATCGAGACAGAACCTTTTCGGAAGTCGGTTGTGCCGATAAGGGCGTTTATTACCACGGGTTTGCCCTTCCGGGCCGCCTGCCGGGCCTGGGTAAAAACCCTTTCAATGTCTTCCTCGCGGTCAAGGAGAAACCCTTCTGCCCCATATGCCCTGGCAACGAGGTGGTAATCACTGTGCCTGAGCCTGGTCGCGACATCATCCCTGAGTATTTCAATCTGGTCCCTGGCGATCTGTGACCAGGAAGCATCGTTGCCGATCAGCGCTATTACCGGGACGCCGTGGCGGACCATGGTGTCAACTTCCTGGATGCTGTAGCCCGCGGCCCCGTCACCGTAGATAATCCACACTTCAGCATCAGGCAGCGATGTTTTTACTCCCAGCGCAAAGCCCGCGCCTGCTCCCAGTGTCCCGTAAACTCCGGGGTCAAGCCAGGTGAGCGGACCGGGCGGTCTGAGTATATATGATGCAGTCGCAACAATATCACCGCCGTCAGCGACGATGACCGCGTTGTTTTCCAGAAAATCTTCGAGTTTTTTCAGGAGGAGCAGGGGGTTTATGTATTCGGTCTTTCTGAGCGATTTAGAAAGAATTTCAGTTTCCCTTTCGCGTTCTCGGGTTTTAAGCATGGCAAGCCATTCTCCCTTCGTGGTGTTTTTCTGTGAGTAATGTCGTGAAAGGGAGAGGAGAAACATCCCGGGATCGGCCTGGACAGGCAGATCGGGCCTGCGGTTCAGATACAGGTCTTTTTTACTGCGGTTAACTGATATTACAAATGCGTCAGGATTTATTGTTCTGCCGTATTCAAGTCTGAAGTCGAAAGCTATTCCCGCGAGGATGAGAAGGTCCGCTTCGCGGAGGGACTCTTTCCGGTGGTGGAGGAGCTGCATCTGGTGATTCTTTCCCATCAGGCCACGGGCCATGCCGGTGAGATAGAACGGCGCTCCCAGCTTCTCCACTGCGTCAGGCAGTTTCCCGGCAGCTTCTGCGTCAATCATGGCCTGGCTGCCAATAATCAGTACCGGTTTTCGGGCCCTGGCTATTTTTTTTGCCGCCCTGGCTATGTCTTTTTCATCAATTCTGCCGGGCATTATGGTTACTTTTTGGGGGCGCGCTTCCTTTAAATCACATGAGTACATCGTATCAACATGCCTCTTCAGGTACAGTGAAAGAAGCCGGTCGATAATCTTTTGTTTTCCGCCGGTAGCCGATCCTTTCCCGTACCACAGCCGGACCAGGTCCTCATCATAGAGCAGATCAATGGGGCATTCGACAAAAACCGGACCGGGAACGCCGGACCGTGCGGCAGTCAGGGCTTCTTCTATTATTGATACAATATCACAGGAGCTTCTGATGGAAGCGGCATATTTTACCAGGGGCTTTACCAGTGATATCTGGTCAATGTCCTGCAGCGCCCCTCGTCCTTTTATTATGGTCGCTGCCGCGCCGCCCAGCAATAAAAGCGGGGACTGGGCCAACTGTGCGTTTTTCAGTGCGGTTATGGAGTTCGTAAGCCCCGGCCCCGCGGTAACGGCGGCCACACCGGTAGTGCCGGTAATCCGTGATACGGCGTCCGCGGCAAAGACCGCGGTCGCTTCATTCCTGACGTCAATGACCGTGATGCCCTCTTTTCTGCATCCGGTGAGGATTGGAGAAATATGTCCGCCACACAGGGTAAAAACGTGGCTCACGCCCTGTTTTTTCAGTATTTCGGCTATTACGTCCCCGCCGTTAATATTCATCGGTTCCCTTCGAGCACATGATTTTCAGGAACAGCGCAGGTAAACATCCCCCTGAAAATTATTTCTTTTTTACATGAAATTATTACCGTGACTGACCGCTTTTTGCCGTGAACCGCGGTGATGCTAGCTTCGGCCAGCAGTCCGTCGCCGGACATGGCAGGCTTGACAAATGACACTTCGGCAGCCGCGAGAACGACCGTGGGCCTGTTGACCGCGAGCATTGCCGCGTAATCCGCAAGCCCGAAAATGAAACCGCCGTGGATGAGCCCGCTCGCGTCAGCTGTCATCCGTTCGGTCAAGAGCAGTTCTACCGAGGCCGTCCCCTCGCCCAGTTCAACCGGTGTGCCGCAGAGCTCAGGGTCGATTTTTTCATGCGTTTTTATCATCATCACGGGCCTCTCCTGTCCAGTTGGGATAATACAGATGATATTTCACTTTGTCAATCGTGAAATGCCGGTCCACCGCACAGGCGAGCGGGTCCTGACAAAAAATTCTTTACTTGCAAAGCATATATATTATGCACTGGCAATAATCAAGGTTTATCAGGATGTTGTATGTTCATTGAGCCGAAAGACGCGTCAACTCTCGTGGTAATGCGGGCAAACAGCCAGAATGCCTCTCATGACCTCGAAGTGCTCATGCTGTTGCGAAGCGCCGAAAGTTCATTTGTCCCTTTAAGTTATGTTTTTCCAGGGGGAGGGATGGATGATGACGACCGTGACGCGGACCTCATGGGCAGGTGCGCGGGATTTGACCGTGATGAGACCGCTTCCGTTGCCGATAAAATCGGGGATGATTTAAGGGCCCGCGCGCTGTGGATAACCTCTATTCGTGAATCTTTTGAGGAAACCGGACTTTTATATGCTTATTCTGGCAGGGGGAAGTTGTACTCGCAGGATGACGACAGGGAAAAACTCGCTTATTACCGGAATGCAATCAATTCAGGACGTTTTTCTTTTATTAAAATGGTCATGGATGAGAAGATGGTTCTTGCAACAGACCGTTTGCGGTTTTTCTCACACTGGGTGACCCCGTTTTTTTCATCAATCAGGTACAGCGCATATTTTTTTGCCACAATCGCACCTGATTGCCAGGAAGTGGAGCATGACGGAGAGGAAATAATTGATCATACATGGATAACTCCCAATAATGCCTTGAAAAAGAACAGGCAGGGCTCTTTTAGAATGGTTTTTCCCACGATTTCAACCCTTGAAAAGATGAAGGGTTTTGCTCTGCCCGAGGATGCACTGGATAATCTATACTATTAAAGTTTTTATAGAAACTCATGTTTTGTTCTTGATTTTATTTCGAGTATGCCGTAAAATATCATATAAATCTGTTCCTTCGGGAACGAATGTTTTGGGGTAAACATGGAAATGGTATTGGATTCTGAATTTTATATGTTTGTATTAATTGAGATGTTTTTAATCGGTCTTTTCCTTGTTTTACAGTATAGTACCAGGTTTAATGCCCGATTTTTTGCCGGAACAGTTCTTGATCGGCGTATTGTCGACCGAAGGATGATGGACAGAAGAATAGGCGACAGAAGGACAGATTATCGGCCTGGTATGGACAGAAGGAATGAAGATCGGCGCAGGAGCAGCAGGCGCGATTCGGATTTATAATTTGTAAGCGGTTTTAACCTGCCAGGTGTTCCACAAGTATCTTAATTCCTATAATTAAAAGCATAACTCCACCGAATGCTTCAGCTTTGTTTCCCAGAAGTGCTGCCGTTTTTTTCCCCAATGCGACCCCGGCAATCGAAAAAAGCGAACAAACCAGGCCGATAATTACGCTTGGCAGAAAAATCGGGTTGTTAAGCACGCCGATAGTTATGCCCACCGCAAGGGCGTCGATACTTGTCGCAACAGAGAGGACGATAAGGGAGAACCCTTTGCTGGGGTCTTTGTCGAATTTTTTTTCCTCACCGGCAAATGATTCCTTGATCATTTTTATTCCGATAATAGCGAGAAGGCCGGCAGCTATCCAGTGATCGAAATCTCTGATGAATTTTTCGAGATACATGCCTCCGAAATAGCCGATCACGGGCATCATGAACTGAAAAAGGCCAAAATGGAACGAAAGCCTGAAGTAGTGCCTGAATCCGGGTGAGCCGATAACAGCGCCTGCAGAGATCGATACTGAAAATGCGTCCATTGCAAGGGCGACAGCAATTAATATCACTGATAGTATATCCATGCCCCACCTATAACCGACTGAACCTCTCAGTCCAGCAAAAAATTACGGTGATCTGAAAGATAACGGTTCTTGGATTTGCTGTATTGGTTCATGGATGAGGGATACGGTGCGGCAATAAATGCGAAGTGTTTTTTATTTGAAAATAACGTTTTTGTGTAGTATAACTGTTCCATGCTGTCTGTATTGAGGATGAATAATGAGAAATAAAGTCAGGGTCCTCTTTGCCAGTGAAGATGATGCCAGCAGGATGAAGGTCAGGTCGCTGCTGAACACATGGAACGAAACGATAGATATCACCGAGGCCCGGTCCTGCGAAGAGGCCCTTGAAACAGTTGCGAAGAGTTCGTTTGATTGCCTGGTCATGGCTGAAGGTCCGGGAAACTGTCATCCCCTTGAGCATATCAGTGATTTTAAAAACAGTGAAAATTCGATACCGCTTATCATGCTCTCCGGCAGTCAAAGCGAGCTTTATGCGGTGAAAACTATCAAGGCCGGTGCATATGATTACCTCCCGCTCGGTATAATAGAAGAACCGGGAAGCGACAGGCTTCTCTATGATGCGATCATGAATTCAGTTTCACGGTCTGAACGCAAGGCCGAGAAGAAGAGAAAACATATAGCGCTGCAATTGAGCGAGGAGCGTTACCGGGGGCTCATCGAGCATTCTCCGATTTTAATAATTCGTTTTTTCATTGATGATGGGATCATTGATTTTGTTAACGACGGGTTTTGCAGGTATTTCAGCCTTGGAAGAGAGCAGGTCCTTGGCGAGCCGATTACGTTTTTTTTGTCCGAGAATGCCAGGGAGGCTTTTCAGGAAAAAGTCAAAAACCTGACTGATAAAAACCCTGTTGCATCGTTCGAAATGTCCAGCAAGGTCGGTGGAAAAAAATTATGGCAGCAGTGGACGGTTCAGGTTCTTTTTGACAAGGCCGGAAATCCTGTTGAATATCAGTGCATGGGTGAGGATATCACGAATTTAAAAATGTCAAACCAGATGCTGAATAAAACCCTCGATAAAATACGCGATCTTAAAAACATGCAGGACGGCGATTATTTTCTCACGAGCCTTATTCTCGATCCCCTCGGCCGGAACCACGCGGTAAGCGATATTCTCTCTGTTGATTTTTTTGTGAAGCAATACAAGGAGTTTAAATTTAAAAAATGGAACAGCGCAATCGGAGGCGATATCTGTTATTCGCACAACATATACCTGGATGGGAAAATTTATATCGTGTTCCTCAACGCCGACGCCATGGGTAAATCGATGCAGGGAGCCGGTGGCGCGCTGGTTCTCGGAGCGGTGTTTCAGTCCATTATCGACCGCAGCAGGTTTTCATCCGATGAGCAGGATTTGTATCCTGAACAATGGCTTAAACGGTCATTTCTGGAGCTTCAGAAGGTATTTGAAGTTTTCAACGGATCAATGCTTATTTCCCTTGTCATGGGACTTGTTGAAGAGGAAACGGGCCTTATGTATTATATCAATGCCGAACATCCCTGGACGGTCTTGTATCGGGGCAGGAAGGCTTCTTTTCTTGAAGGAGGAAGGACCCTGAGAAAGATAGGAACTCAGGCTCCAAATACGATCATTTCAGTACAGACGTTTCAACTGAAGCCGGGGGATGTCATTATCGTAGGTTCTGATGGAAGGGATGAAATCGTCCTGAAGAATCAAGAAGGAGATGAAACAGAAATTAATCAGGATGAAAAACTTTTTCTGAGCATGGTTGAGAAAGGAGGAGGAGAACTCAAGACTATTTACGAGTCAATAATTGAAAAAGGAGAGGTCAGGGATGATGTATCGTTTATCAGATTATATTATTCTCCCCCACTTCAGGAAGATAATGTTTTCGGTGAGATAATGAAGGTGATTAACGCCTATAAAAACCTTGATGAAAATACGCGTAAGGCTGAAGGCGCTGAAATACTTGAAGCTGCTATTAAACGATACGGAGAACATCCTTTTATCCTCAGGGAGCTTGCGAGGTTTTTATATGAATCAGGGGAGTATTACAGTTCATACAGGACAGGGAGAAAGCTCCTTTATCTTGACTCGTCCAATACCGAGGAGGTGTACCTGGTATCATTTTCGGCAATGCAGGCAGGGGAGCTTTTTGAAGCTGAAAAACTGGTGGACCGGGCTTACCTGCGCATGCCTGATGACCTGAAATATCTTTCGCATTACGCGAGAATTCTCCTGACCAATGAGAAATATTCCGAGGCCTATTCAATTATTAATGAAATAATGGCGATTGACCCCGCAGATATCAATGCAATGGCCCTTCAGAATGAGCTGGACAATAAAATGGCAATAATCAAATGGAATGACCGGTACCTCGTGAACATTAAATCTATTGATGAGCAGCATATAAAGCTGGTTGAAATGATCAATAAATTAAAAATATCCCTTTCCCAGAATGAGGACTCGGAGGTTATTAAATCTATCCTTGTGGGGATGGGTGAATACGCGCGCGAACATTTTGATCTTGAAGAACGATTCATGCGTGAAACTGATTATCCGTTATTCGGCGAACACAAAAGAGAACATGATTATTTCAAGCGGGAGATTGCCAGGTTTCAGAAATATTTTTACGCTGGAAGGGCCCGGTTAACGGCCCAGATTCTGACTTTTCTCAGCTCCTGGTTCAAGGGGCACCTCATGGGAACTGACAGAAAATATATTGAACATTTTATTAAATCAGGTATTACCTGACATGTGTATCTGTTTCACGGGGTATTGTTTTACAGAAAATCATTCCTGTACAGGCGGTATATATGGTTTCCAGAGTTTTTTTTGGTGCTCTTATGGTCATCAGCTTTTTTTCACACGGATACGCAGACATTGATGTTGCCTCAATTGCCGATGAAATAAATCTCACCCCTCTGTGGGAGTTCTTTGAGGATAAAGATAAAACTGTTATCATGGATGAGATTGATTTTACTGAGCGAAACTGGCAGGCAGTTAAAAGTGATAATATTAATTTCAGTTATACGAAGTCGGCATACTGGTTCCGTGTAACACTGGTGAATCAATCTTCGAAGGAAATGCTTCTGCTTCTCGGCCTGAATTATCCGCATTTAAAATTCATTGATCTGTATATTAAAAGTAAAAAGGGGATTATCCATAAAAAGTCCGGGAAATGGTATCCATCGTCAATGAGGGATTTTTTTGAAAGGAATTTTATTTTCAGGCTTGATCTTGAACCCGGTAAAAATGAGTGCTATATGCGTATTTCAACCGATTCACCACTTAAATTTACCACCTCTTTGTTCACACTTGAAGGTTTCAACTGGTCAAAAAATACCAGTGATCCTTTATACTGGATTTATTACGGGTTTTTTCTTGCCATAATTATTTTTACCTTTTCACTTTCAATTGTGTTAAGGAACCTCGCATATTTTTTTCTTTTCCTTTTTGTTGTAAGTTTGAGCCTGGTTAATTTTTACCTCAACGGGTTTTACTTTCAGTATTTATTGCCTGATCTGCCAAACTGGATGCATACCGCCTTTATTTATTTCATAACAATCAGTATGATCATGTTTTTTATGTTTTTTATGCTTTTATTCACCGGTGATTTGAGCAGATCGCCTCTTGCCACGAAGATAATTCTTCCATTTGTCATTATCCCGGGAAGTGCCATGGCGCTTGTTTTCAAACAGGTCTGGGAAGTAAAACTGTTCCGAGTCATTTTTGCAGTCTGGGTTATAATGAGTATAGCTGTAGTTTTTCTTCGTGTATCATGGTTGAGTCTGAAAGGGGAAAAAAGGCCACGGTATATTCTTTATTCATTTTCATTTTTTTTCGCGGGTATTACCGTTTATGCGTTAAACGATTTTGCTGTTATTCCCAGCAGGGTTTTTAATGAGTGGAGCATTCAGCTTGGTTCTGTCTCGATGGTCATAATGCTGATTGTTGGGATCGTAATTTCAATTAAAAAGAACAGGGATGAACTCGCTTCAAGCGAGAAGAGGCTGAGCAATATTCTTTTATCAACCAGCGAGGG